>JAABUZ0100002832.1_pt1 | contig 27562 bp, 33 predicted proteins | sample 5562091 | NCBI WGS metagenome assembly JAABUZ01 (sample SAMN12813069, study PRJNA571459) | rock metagenome | isolation source: Antarctica rocks | place: Antarctica: Victoria Land, Linnaeus Terrace sud | collected 2015-12-21 | reverse complement strand
CCCTCTCCTTAGGAAAGGAGAGGGTGAAGATAATCAAGCAAAAGCCTACGGGTCTTGCCTATCCGTCTTTACTTTTTCCTACCCTCTCCTTAACAAGGAGAGGGTCGACGAGGAACGAGGCGGGGTGAGGTACTCTTGGCGACAAGCTGACCGACTGCTTACCGCTCGCGTGTCAGTGCATAATCGGCCAGCGCATGGAGCGAGTTGCGGTAAGGGGAGTTCGGCAAGTCAAGCAAGGCAGTCTGCGCCTGCTCGACATAGCGGCGGGCGGCATTCGCCGTGCGCGTGTAGCCGTTGTGCCGGACAATGGCTGCCCGAACGTCGGCGATCTCGGCGTCCGTCAGCGCTTCGGGTTCTTCTAAAATATGTAGCAGATGGCCACGCTCGGCTTCGGTCGCGTCCCGCAGGGTCAGAATCAGCGGCAGAGTCATTTTGCCTTCGCGCAGGTCGCCGCATACTGGCTTGCCGGTTTTGTGCGGGTCGCCGGTGTAGTCTAAAAGGTCGTCGGCGATTTGAAACGCCAGGCCGCAGTTCAGGCCATAACGGGTCAGCGCGGCGACTTGTTCCGGCGACGCGCCCGCCAGCATCGCGCCGACTTCGCAGCAGCCGGCAATGAACCCGGCGGTTTTCTTTTGAATGATGGTTAAGTACGTTTCTTCCGAGGTGTCCACATCGCCTTTGGCCGTGATTTGCAGGACTTCGCCTTCGCTCAGGCCGACCGTGACATTGGAAAACACGCGGATAACATCTATGTTGCCTTCGCGGGCCGCCAGATAAATACTTTTCGCCAGCAGGTAATCGCCGACTAGAACGCTGATCTGGTTCCCGAAGGTCGCGTTGGCCGTCGGCCGCCCGCGCCGCTCCGCCGAGCCGTCCACAACATCATCGTGAATGAGCGACGCCATATGGATCAGCTCGGCCGCCGCCGCCGAGGCAAACACGGTAGACGCGGGGAACGATTGGCAGGCGGCATGGGCCGCCAGCACGACGAGCGCCGGACGTAGGCGCTTTCCGCCCGCCGACAGCGTGTGGCCGGAAATCGCGTAAGCGGCTTTCACGTCGGAGCGGATTTCGTTCCCAAGCAGTCCTTCCACCGATACTAAATCGTCGTGGACAACGTCAAGAAACGAGACAGCGCTTGGCACGGCGGGGACTGTTTCAGGGACAGTCCTCGTGCTGGGAAGAACGGCGGCGATGGCTCCCATAATAATCGTTCCATTCTAAAGCCTTGACTTAAAATTTAATCTCAGGCTTGACACCCACATGGACACAGACAAGTCCAAACGTCAGATTGACGAACCGAACCGGCGAAAATCCCGCCCCGCGCATCCGCGCCGCGAGCTGCTCCCGGCTGTCAAACCGGGCAACGGACGCGGGCAGGTAGGCATACGCATCCGGCCGGCCGCTGATGGCCCCGCCGAGAGGCAGCATGACATAGCGAGCGTGCAGCTCGTACCCGGTGCGGAACAACCCGGCGGGCGGCTGCGAGAACTCTAGGCACACGACGCGCCCGCCGGGCCGCAGCACGCGAGCCATTTCCCGGAACGCCTTGTCCCTGTCCGCGACATTGCGGATACCAAAGCCAATCGTCACCGCGTCAAAGCTTTCATCGGCAAACGGTAGCTGGGACGCATCTCCCTGGACTTCGTCAGTCTTCTGCTGCTCAAAGCGCTTTTCGCCGCAGCGCAGCATCGGCAGCGAGAAATCCGCCGCCGCGACAAAGCCGCCCAGCCCGACTGCGCTTCGCAGGGACGGCGTCCACTCTCCCGTCCCGGAGCAGACATCCAAAACGCTGCTGCCGGTTTCCAAACACGCACAGCGCGTCGCAAACCCGCGCCAGCCTTTGTGAATGCCCGCCGACAGCACCGAGTTCAGCAGATCGTAGCGGCACGCGATGTCATCAAACATCTCCCGCACATACGCGGCTTTTTCTTCCGGCGTGACCGGCTCATCTAAAACTTGAATGCCGCTCGGCGGCGCTTGGGTTCCCGCAGATAAAGTTACGGATGAAGTTCCTGTTGACATTGTGAAAAAAGTCGCAATCTAATTGGGCAGATTATACCCAACACACATTGAACTGTCAACGTGTAGTATGCTATCATTATTGCACGATGCAAACGAAGCGATGGATGTTCAGCCGCTGCTCCGAGATACTCTCTCTTGCGGCACAGCACGGAGCCTTAAATGTGCGTGTTTTCGGGTCTGTGGCACGCGGCGAGGATGACGCCGACAGTGACATAGACATTCTCGTAGATTTGGAACCGGGACGCAGTTTGTTCGACCTCGGCGGCTTGCTGACAGACCTGAGAACACTTCTCGAACGAGACGTTGATGTCGTCACGGAAAAAGGACTGCGCGGCCAACTCCGCGAACGGGTTTTACAGGAAGCAATTCTGCTATGAGGAATGATCAACTGCGCTTGGATGACACCCGATAGGAGATGACCAATGGAAGTTTGGCCTCCCCCACCGAAAAGCAGTCATCCCGAACCTAACCTTGAATCAATTCAAGCCGAGAAGAAAAAGCGGATTGGCTACATTGCGCTTGCTTGTTCAGCCATTGCTATACTGCTGCGGGTGGTGTTATTCATTACCCGAAGCAGTCTGCTCGGTGAACTTAGCTTGCTGATGGTAGGCATAGGTTTAGTTCTTGGAATAGTAAGCCGATCTACTTTAGCCGGACGACTTGCGTTTTTAGGACCAGCATCATTCTTGTTGTTGCTTGTCTATTATATGCTGTGCTGGTATAGAGTGCTGCCATATTACTGAGTTTTGAGCGGTTATTACCGCAGGGAAGTTTCAAATGAACATAACAATGCACGCGACGACGATTGTGGGCGTCAAGAAAGACGGCAAGGTCGCCATTGCCGGCGACGGGCAGGTGACGCTCGACAAGACCGTGATGAAGAACACGGCGAAGAAGATACGGCGGCTGTATCAAGGCAAAGTGCTGGCCGGATTTGCCGGAAGCGCTGCCGATGCGATGGCTCTGGCGGACAGGTTTGAAGCCAAACTGGAAGCGTCCAACGGCAATCTTCAAAGGGCCGTGATTGAGTTCGCCAAAGAATGGCGCTCCGACCGGGTGCTGCGCCGCTTTGAAGCGCTGATGATTGTGGCGAACCCGGAGTATCTCTTAGTCGTCTCCGGTGACGGCAACGTGCTGGACACCGACGACGGCATCGCGGCCATCGGCAGCGGCGGGCCGTATGCTCAGGCGGCAGCGAAAGCGCTGGTGGAGAACACAGATTTATCGGCCCGCGTGATTGCCGAAAAAGCCTTGCGGATTGCCGCCGACATTTGTATTTACACGAACAGCAACATTAGCGTGGATGAGCTTTAAGATGAAACAAAGCTATTGGATGGAAAGCGTGGGAATAAATTCCTACGCTATGGGGCGAAGCGCCCAGTGTCCGCCTGCGCGGACAAAGAGCAAATCTCTTGCACGCTTTTATTCCGTGTCCACGAAGGTGGACACTCGGCGTCCTCGCCCCACAGCGCAGGATTTCAATCCCACGCGCCTCCTGCTGGCTCTCGCCGGACTGCTGCTGTTCACGCCCGCCGCACAGGCCAAAGACGCACCGCCTATATCGCGCACCCAGGCGCAGGCATTTGGGCTGGGCTATGCGCTGCGAACGGCGGATTTACAGGCCGTCGCCTATACGAAATCTGTTGAGCAGCTAAAAAACGTGTCCGACCCGCAGGTGGCGGGCGCGGAAGTCGCGCATCTCAGCAGCGAAGTTACTCCGCTGCGCCATGCCAGAGCTGCCGCGTATGCTCAGGCTTCAGCGCTACTTACCCAAATGGGTGCTCCCCTTTCATTCCGCACCTGGATCACGCAGTCTGCCGCCAAACTTAACGCGCCGCTAGTCTATTCCAGCGATGACAGGAAGCAGGCGAAGACTGACCTAAATACGGCGGCAGTGTCGGCGGAGCTGACAGAAATTCAGGACATCAAATCTACGGCGGATGCCCAGCAAACGCAGATGACGCTTTGGCTGGAGCTGACAGGCGGCAAAGTGACCCCGTGGACCGCCAATGTGGGCGCGTATGCTGCCGAGCTGCACCGGGCGTCCCACGCGGCTTCTCCCAGCCCGCTGTCCAGCATCACCGCCCGCATCCTGCTCCGCCATGCGCCGCCGGGCGCTCCGGCAGCGGCCCGCGAAAGCCTGGCGACGCTGATCCCAAGCGGCGGCGGGAACCTGCAAAACCTGGCGACAATCGCTCCCGCCAATATCACCTCAGATAAAATCACGCACGTCTACGAAACACTTCTGACACTCTACAATGCCGAGGGCCAGGCACAAACGCTTGACAAAAGCGCGTTCTAAGCCAACTTTCGCTAACTCTCATCGGACTGGGTATACTCTCTATTATGGATGAAATGGAAGACATGACCCCGCGCGAAATTGTCGCGGAACTGGATAAATATATTGTCGGGCAGAAGGCCGCCAAGCGGGCCGTGGCGATTGCCCTGCGGAACCGCTACCGACGACGACGCCTCGCCGATGACCTGCGCGACGAAGTGATCCCAAAGAATATCTTGATGATCGGCCCGACGGGTGTCGGCAAGACCGAGATCGCCCGGCGGCTGGCGACGCTTGCCCATGCGCCGTTCGTCAAAGTGGAAGCGACCAAGTTTACCGAAGTCGGTTATGTCGGGCGCGACGTTGACTCGATGGTGCGTGATTTGGTGCAGGCTTCGCTTCGAATTGTCGAGCGCGAAAAGATGGACGAAGTCAAAGAGCAGGCGGAAGAACGGGCGATTGACCGGGTTCTGGACATCCTGCAGCCGCGCCGGGAAAAGAAAGCCTCGCGAGTACGAATGCCCCAGTCCGGCAGCGGCGAGTTCTCGCTGGAAACTTTGACACAGCTTTTTACGTCTTCAGGCCAGCCGCCGCAGGCCGCGGAAGAACCGGAAAAACCCGGCGACAACGGCGAAGAAGCCGAAACCGACGAATATGCCCAGCGGCGGCGCGACCAGGAAAATCGGGTGCGGGAGCGCCTGCGTTCTCAAATCGTCTCCGGGGTCAAAGACGGCGATACCATTGAAATCGAGATTGAAGAAAGCGGCCCAGCCCCGTTCATGCAGGTCATGTCCCCGCAGGGCGGCATGGACGAGATGGGCATGGACATGCAGGGCTTGTTCGGCTCCATGATGCCGAAAAAGCGCCGCAAGCGGACGCTGACAATTAAAGAAGCGCGGGCGCATTATGCCGGCGAGGAAGCCCGCGCGTTAATCGATCAGGACGCGCTGGCCCGCGAGGCTGTGTCCCGCGCCGAGCAGAGCGGCATTATTTTTGTGGACGAAATGGACAAAATCGCCGGGCGCGGCGCGGGCAGCGGCGGGAGTGGTCCCGACGTTTCGCGGGAAGGCGTTCAGCGCGACATCCTGCCGATTATTGAAGGCAGCACGGTCCAGACAAAGTACGGCCCGGTCAAGACCGATTTCGTGCTGTTTATCGCCGCCGGCGCGTTCCATCTGTCCAAGCCGTCCGACTTAATCCCCGAATTACAGGGCCGCCTGCCGATCCGCGTGGAGCTGGAAAGCCTGACCCAAGACGACTTCAAGCGCATTCTGACCGAGCCGCGCAACGCCCTCATCAAGCAGTACATCGCGCTTCTGGCAACCGAAGGCGTGACCATCGAGTTCGCCGACGATGCCATTTCCGAGCTTGCCCGCATCGCCGCCGATGTCAATGCCCAGATGGAAAACATCGGCGCTCGCCGCCTGCACACCATCATGGAGCGGCTTTTAGATGATCTTTCGTTTGACGCCCCAGACCTCACGAACAAAAGCATGAGCATTGATGCCGCTTATGTCCGCGAAAAGCTGGATGACATCGTCAAGGACGAAGATTTGAGCCGGTATATTCTTTAGGAGGCCGCAATGACCGTTGCCGAAAAAATACCTATCGCCGCCGGGCGCAGCGTCTGGCTGGAAACAATTGAGACACTTTTTGACGAAGTTGAGACTTGGGCGTCTGCTCACGGCTGGGCAACTCAGCGGCGAAGCAAAGAATTCGGCGATGAGTTTGCACCGGATAAATACATCGTGCCTATTTTGGAGATTAATCCGCCCTCCCAACGGAAAATGCAGCCTTACGCCGACTCGCTGGTGCTGGAGCCTGTGATGTTTAATCCTCAAACGGGTATCCAAAGAATTGATTTTTATGTGTGGCCCACAATGTATCGGGTGAGGCTTATTCGGAGAGTGGATCAGGACGACTGGATTATCAAGACCGAATCCAGCATCAACTGGCCGTTGCCCTGGAATGAAGCGACTTTCGTGCAGATCGCAGAGGAGTTTTTGAGTGCTTGAGCTACACTCTCATACAAAGGCTGACGCTGATCCGGGATGAATACGATGCGGCACAAGCTTCTGTTACCTATGCAAAACGTGTGTGGTCTCAGATTCAGACGGAGGCCGAGTTTGATAAGCTGAAGTTTTTTCAAGTGCGGCAAGCATCCACTTACCTTGAAGCGACTTATACTGTTCGTCTCTTTTCGACGTTTGAAGCTGTGCTACGGGATGTTCTTCCTCTTCATTCCTTAACCAAAGTTGATAGACGCAGTGCCTACGACCTGATAAACCGTTCAGCAAGCAAATGGCGCATTGCGAGTTCTGTTAGGAATGAAGCGCACCGGGTTCGCGCATTCCGAAATATCTTCGTCCACCGGAACGAGATAGCATACCCAGCGCTTTCTTTCACAGAGGCGTTGGGGCTGCTCAACCGCTTTTTGGCCTGGCTCCCTAACAGCTTGTAGGGCGGGACAGCCACGTTAGCAAATTGGGTATGATGCTGTTATGATGACTGTACGGATGCTGTTTTTCGCTCACTTGCAGGATGTGGCGGGAAGTCACGAGTTGGCGGTATCCCTGCCGGACGGCGCGACGGTGGAAACGGCGGCGGACGTGCTGGCGGAACGCAATGCTGGGTTTGATCGGCTTTTAGCGCAGGCACGGGTCGCGGTCAACGCTGAGTTTGCCGAAGCGTCTACGGTACTGCATGACGGCGATGAAGTGGCCTGGATGCCCCCGATGAGCGGCGGGACTTCTGACGCCCCGCCGCTGCTGACGGACGGCGTGATTGACCTCGCGGAACTGAGCCGGGCTGTGGAAGCGTCGGGCTACGGCGCAGTGGTCACGTTTGCGGGCAATGTCCGGGACAATGCGCGGGGCCGCAAAGTCTTATATCTGGAATACGAAGGCTACGCGCCGCTTGCCGAGAAGCAGCTTCAGAAACTTATTGACGGAGCGGAAAGCCGCTGGGGCGTCAAGTGCGCCGTGCAGCACCGGCTGGGGCGGCTGGAAATCGGCGAGTGCAGCGTCGGCGTTGCCGTTGCCGCCGCGCACCGGGGCGAAGCGTTTGAGGCCTGCCGCTGGCTGATGGACACGCTCAAAGAAACCGTGCCGATCTGGAAGCGCGAATTCTTTGAGGGCGGCGACCACTGGGTGGAAGGCCCCAACACAGTCAGTTCAGACAAGTCTTGACCGACAAATTGTTAGAAGCATTGTTAGAATCTCTGCCATGATCGAACTTTCCCCTGCCCTCTCGTCTCAAATGCCTGACCCTTCGGGTGTGGCAATCCGCACGATGCGCCTCGACGACATTGAGTACGTCTCGCGCTTGGAGCGCCGCTGCTACACGCTGCCCTGGAGTTCCAGCGCTTATGTCACCGAAGTCGGCAATGCAAACGCCTACTACACCGTGGCGACGCTGCCGGGCGGCACGGTTGTCGGCTACTGCGGGATGTGGGTCATCATGGATGAGCTGCACATGACGACTATTGCCGTGGACCCGGCAGTGCGCGGCCTCAAAATCGGCGAGCGCCTGCTGCTCGATCTCATTCAAGAAGGCATCCGGCGCGGCGCGGAACGGGCGACTTTGGAAGTACGCGAGCGCAACACCGTCGCCCACAATCTGTATGTGAAGTACGGCTTTGAAGATGTCGCAGTCCGCAAGAACTATTACAGCGACAACGGCGAAAACGCAATTATCATGTGGGCCAATGATTTAATACTGCCCCCCTACCAGGCCATGCTGCGCGACTACGAAGCCAGATTAGCCGAACGATAACAGGAAGTCGTATTTGACCTGTCTCGGAACAGTATCAAGAGGTGCCGCATGAGTGATGTTGAGTACAAGACGTTGTATGATTGTGGTGAGCCTCAAGCTCCCGAGGAAAAAGCCATATCCTCATCTGCCCGGCGTAACTTTCTTAAAGTAGCCGGTGGCAGCTTAGTAGCCGCCGCTCTGCCCGCTCTCGCTAGCCCATTAGCACAGTACCCCCCAGCGGCAGCCCCCAGCAGTCTTGGTGCCGCGTTCCACTCGCCTCTCGGTCAAGTTCAGCCGCGAACACTCAGCGCTGAGGGCGTAACTTTTGAATATTTTGATTTTGGGAACCCGCGCGGCGTCCCGCTCGTCCTAGTGCATGGCTTTCCAGATAGCCCCCTTGCCTGGGAAAGCGTGGTGAACCATCTCGACCTCTCACAAGTCCGTATTATTGCTCCTTACTTGGGCGGCTACGGCAGATCCACAGTGCAGCGAAACGAGCTACTGTCTGGACAATTTGCGGCGCTGGGGAGTGATTTGCTCGTCTTGCTTGAGGCGCTGAACATCCGAACATTTCATCTTGCAGGCCACGATTGGGGAGCCAGGACCTCCTACGCGGCGAGTGTATTGGCTCCCGATCGCGTACTCACGCTGACGGCGCTTGCATCCCCCTATCTGGCGTGGAAAGGGGAGTTATTGCCTCCAGCGCAGGTGCATGGTTATTGGTATCAATTATATTTTCAGGTGGATGCGGCCCGAACAATGTTGAGCGAGCATCGCGCGGATTTTTGCAAAGAACTCTGGAAAGTATGGTCTCCGGCTTACCATTTTTCGGACGCGACATTTGCCGCCGCAGCCGCAGCCTGGGATAATCCGCAGTTCGTGCCGATTGTCCTCAACTACTACCGGATACGCTGGGGCGATGCTTCGGGAAAGCCCGCCTACTCAAATCTTGAGGCGAGGCTCGACGTCAAGCCGCCACCGCAGATTGCGGTGCCGACGGTCTTCATTCAAGGCGATGCTGATGCGTGTGACCTCTTGCACGGCGCAGACGGGCAGGAAAAAGCCTTTTCGTCTTCCTATAAGCGCGTAGTCCTCCAAAATGTAGGCCACTTCCCGCACCGGGAAAATCCTCCGGCTGTTGCCGCAGCAATCTCGGACCAGATACGCAGTAAAGCAGCTTAACACAGCAGCTTAATCAAGACGCACTGCAACGCCTTCCAGGCCATCGGCGGCGGGGTAGTTCATCATCACAGCCGGATCATGGCCGGGAATTACCATGCGATCACCGGACGCGAGTTGGCGCAAGCGCCGGTAGTTCTCCAGCAGCCCGCCGGGATCGAAAACTACGGGGTAGACTTCATCGCGCTCCCGAAGATGGGTGTAGTGGCAGGCGTCAGCCGCAAGCACCAGCCAGCCTTGTCTTGTGTGAACTCTGACAAATTGTAACCCCGGCGTGTGCCCGGAAGAAAGATGCACGGTCAAGCCGGGCGCAATCTCGTCATCCCCTTCATGGAACACGACTCGATCCGCGTAGACATCACGCACAAAGCCGAGCACATCCTCGACCTCATACATGTCCCGGAAGAAGCGGTGGCGCATGTAGCGCCCAGTCGCAAAGGCGACCTCTTTATCCTGGATGTGGAACAGGGCGTTTGGAAAAAGGTCAGCATTCCCAATGTGGTCATAATGAAGGTGGGTCACGATGACGTTCGTGACTGCGGCTGGGTTCACTTTTAGCGCCTTGAGGCCATCCGCCGGTGAACGGAGAAACTGACGCCCTCTTTTCTGCGCCGCCGCCTTGCCGAACCCCGTGTCCACGACAAAAACCGCCGGCCCGCTGCGGATCAGCCACACATAGTAGGCCATGTCAAACGGCGCATCATGTGGATCGGCTCCGATGATGGTATCGGTCGCAGGGCGTGCCTTCAGTTCGGCGTATTTGATCGCAAAAACTTCATACTCCGGCACATTTTGTTCTAATAAGTTGATATTCATTTCTTCTCCGTAGAGCTTGATACAGTCTACCACAACAGTTTCTACCCAGGTACTACCACCTTTCGTTATCTTCTATCTTTCGTTATCTTTATGCAAGTTTTACAGCAATTCGTCTCCGGCCCCGACACCTGCCACTACCTGCCCGACCGGCTGGCGACCCAGGAATACGTCACGGTCGCGCAGATTTCGCCCGGCGAATACGAAAAGTTGATGAACCGGGGCTGGCGTAAGTTCGGCGCGGCACTGTTTCGCCCCGTCTGCGCCCACTGCCGGGAGTGTCGTCCGCTTCGTATCCCCGCCGCGCAGTTCACCCCCGACCGCAGCCAGCAGCGTGCCTGGCGCAAGAACGCCGATTTGGAAGTTCGGTACGCGCCGCCGAGCGCGGATGCCGAGCGGCTGGACTTGTACCGCCGCTACCAGGCAGACCAGTCTGCGGCCAAAGGCTGGCCGGACACCGAGCGGACCATGAAAAGCTATGCCCGGCAGTTTGTCCAAAACCCTCTGCCCAGCATCGAAATCTCGATCTGGGAAGGTGACGCGCTGCGGGCGATTGCCATCACCGACATCACGCCAAACGTCGTTTCCGGCGTCTACCATTTCCATGACCCGGACTGCCGCGCGCGGGGTTTAGGAACTTTTGCTCTGCTGCATACCATTGAGCTGGCCCGGCGGCTCGACAAGCCGTGGGTTTACTTCGGCTACTATGTTGCCGGCTGCGCCAGCATGGCCTACAAAGCCCGCTTCCGTCCGCATGAGGTCTTGCAGCCGAATGGCGTCTGGGAAAAGATGCGGGTATAAAAAGATGCGGGTATAATAAAGCAATCCTATTAGACGATGCCTATTTTAGACAGGAAGCCGCCATGCCTAGAGGAATTGATTTGATGCCTGCCGTGATCCCCGGCACCCGCACCGTAGAAGCCCCCGACGAGCGCGAGCAGCGCACTCCGCCCGGCTCGGACGGCCCGTACATCGTGATTTTGTACAACTGCGACTGCCACACGTTTGACCAGGTGGAGAAGCAGCTGCAGAAAGCGACCGGCTGCTCCCAGGAAAAAGCCGAAGCACACGCAATGGAAGTCCACACGACCGGCCGCTCCGTCGTCTTTTCCGGGGACGATGTCGAGTGCGAAAAAGTGGCAAACATCCTGCGCCAGATCAAGCTGCAAGTGGAAACCGACAAGTCGGCCTGAACAAGTCGGCCTGAAAATGTTTCAATAACCCAAGAGCAGGACAAAAGAGGTCTATGAAAGAAACGCTCACCAAACAGGCTTTTCATTACCTTCTGTCACGCACGCAGGATGTTCCCTTCGCCGTTCGCTACTGGGATGACTCCACCGAGCAGTTCGGCGGCGACACGCCGCAGTTTACGCTCCGGCTGCGTGACCCGCGCATTGCCAACATGCTTCGGGAAGACCTCAATTTAAGCCTCGGCGAAGCATACATGCGCGGGCAGATCGAAGTGGAAGGCGACCTGGCGGACGTGATTTCCGCGTCGGTCCGTATGCTGATCCGGCAGGAAACAGGCACGCGCGACGCTTTTTTAAGCGGCTTTCTCAGCAACATTGTGGCCGGAGCAGCGCGTCGCCTGGGCCGGCGCTCAAGCCGCCGCCAGCAGGAGGACGTCACCCGCCACTACGACCTCAGCAATGATTTCTTCCGGCTCTGGCTGGACGAGACCATGACCTATTCCTGCGCGTACTTCCAGTCGCCCGAAGACACGCTGGAGCAGGCCCAGCGCCAGAAAATTGATTACTCACTGCGGAAGCTGCGCCTTCAGCCCGGCGAAAGCCTGCTCGACATCGGCAGCGGCTGGGGGGCGCTGATTATGCGGGCCGCCGAGCGTTCCGGCGTCCGTGCCCTCGGCATCACGCTCAGCGAGGAGCAGTACGAAGGTGCCTGCACCGCCATTGCCGCCCGTGGCCTGACAGACCATGCCGACGTTCGCCTCTCTCATTACGAAGCGCTTGTCCGCGAAGGCCGGACCTTTGACAAGATCGTCAGCATCGGCATGATCGAGCATGTCGGCAAGGCGCATCTCGGCGAATTCACGCAGTCTGTGGCCCGTTTGCTCCCGTCCGGCGGCCTGGCGTTGCTGCACCAGATTACCAGCCCCAAAGAAGGCGCGATCAACGCCTGGCTGGACAAGTACATCTTTCCCGGCGCTTACCTGCCCACCCTGCCGGAGCTGATCGGGCATCTGGCCGCCCATGACCTGCGGATAGTGGACATCGAAAATCTGCGCCCGCATTACCGGATGACAATGGACCATTGGAGCGAGCGCTTCGAGCGCGTGGTTCCGCAGGTGCGGGAACAGTTCAGCGAAGAGTTTGTGCGGATGTGGCGGCTGTACCTGCGGGCTTCGTCCGCCGCCTTCCGCGAAGGCACGGCGGAGCTGCATCAAGTTCTGGTGTCACGCGGCAAAACCGACGCTCTGCCGCTGACACGCGGCGATCTTTATGTGTGATAAGCTGGATACGCCCCAAATTCTTACGGCCATTCCCGGCCCGCGTTCCCGCGCTTTGGCCCATGACCTGCGCCGGGTCGAAAGTCCGAACGTCACTTATCTCGCCCCGGACTTTCCGATCTTCTGGGAAGAAGCGCATGGCTGCATTGTCACCGATGTAGACGGCAACCGCTTCTTAGATGTGACCTCGGCCTTCGGCGTGGCTTCCATCGGTCACAGCCACCCGCGCGTTGTCGCGGCTATTCAGCAGCAGGTCCAAAAGCTGACGCACGGCATGGGGGACGTTCACCCGTCGGAAGTCAAAGTCCGGTTCTGCGAACGCATCGCGGCGCTTGTTCCCCTGCCCCATGCTCAGGTGATCTTAGGCCAGAACGGCGGCGATGCCGTCGAAGCTGCCCTGAAAACCGCCCTGCTTGCCACCGGCAGGCCCGGCATCCTGGCGTTCGAAAACGGCTACCACGGCCTTTCCTATGGCGCACTCGATGTCACGGCCCGTGCTGACTTCCGCGCCCCGTTCCAGTCTCAGCTCGGCGGGTTTACCCGCCATCTCCCCTACGGCATCTCGCTCCCCCAAATCGAAGCGCATTTGAAAACGCACCGGCCCGGCGCGGTGCTGGCCGAGCCGATTCAGGGACGCGGCGGCATTGTCGTTCCGCCAAGCGGCTGGCTTGCCGGCCTGCGTGAACTCTGCACTGCCACGAACACGCTGCTGATTTTGGACGAAATCTTTACCGGCTGGGGCCGCACCGGCGATTGGTTTGCCTGTCGGCACGTAAACGTCATTCCTGACATACTCTGCGTCGGCAAAGCCATGGGTGGCGGCCTGCCGATTTCCGCCTGCGTTGCCTCGGCGGAACTCATGTCGGTTTGGGGCGAATCTACCGGCGAAGCCCTGCACACCAGCACGTTTCTCGGCAACCCGCTCGCCTGCGCCGCCGGCCTTGCGGCTTTATTGGTGCTGGAAGAAGAACGCCTGCCCGAACGCGCCGCTGAAATCGGCGCGGTCTTCGCTCACGGCCTGCGTGAACTTCAAGCCGAGTTCCCCGACCAAATCGCCGACGTGCGCGGGCGTGGCTTGATGCTGGGAATAGAAATGGCTTCGCCGCCGCTTGCGCTGTCTCTGGTCCCGGCAGCCCTGCGCCAAGGCTTGATTTTGCTGCCTGCCGGGGATGGCCGCGTGCTGGAGTTCATCCCGCCACTGATTATCACCGAGTCGCAGATGGCTTGGTGCTTAGAAATGATGCGGCGGCTGGTATCAACGTAAAATCAGCGAGTGGTATTGGAAGTGGGTTGCCGAACTTATCTGTATAAACAAAAGTACTTTTGGTTTTGTCGCTACGAAGGCCAGATCGCTTTTGCTTCAGCCACTGCTGCATCGTGTAAACGGCAGGATTTTCCGTGTTGCCGTAGCGAAGGCCGAAAACCCCATAGACCTTTGGAATACGTTCTAAATGATCATTGATAGTCGGAAGCGGCTGCTTCTGGAGAAGCCGAGGAGATTTCGTGACCGGTTTCGGAGCCGCAGAGACCGTAACCGGGACAAGCAGAATAGGACAAAGCAAAACCACAGTTTTGGCAGCTGAGTAGGCGGTTTGGCGCATTGTTGTTCTCCATTTTCGTTGGTATTGTCTCCGTCTGCGTTACGAAAGAAGCAAATGGAAAGTTCCTGAACCTACCCCGTCTCGTTCCTCGCCGACCCTCCCGGAACGGGAAGGAGCAAAGAGCAGACAGGCAAGACAAGAGCAGACAGGCAAGACAAGAGCAGACAGGCAAGACAAGAGCAGACAGGCAAGACAAGAGGGCGCAGCAAGCAGCGCCTCTACAGGGTATTAACCTCTTCACCTTCCCGTTCCGGGAGGGTCGGCGAGGAACGAGACGGGGTAGGTTCCTAGTGCGTCAGCAACAGGTAAAAGCCCATAACGATAAACAGGGCGTCAACCACCAGCGCACGTTGCTTGCGGCCTTCAAAGCGGCGTCGTTCTTTGATCGTGTCCGGCACGAGTTTTGCCCGCTGCTTGAAATACGCGAGGCTGATCGCGCGGAAAATAAAGCCGAGCGCGACCAGCACGCCGCCAATAATCTTGAATGGGTCCAAGCAAGGGTCCTTGAGCAAGAACCCGGCACTGGAAGTGCCGGTCTACTCTTGAATGAAAGTGTCTGCGACACTGAAGAACAGCGAACGAGAGCGTATCTTATTTCGTAGTCCCGCAGGGACTTTCATTCACCAGTAGACCGGCACTTCCAGTGCCGGTGCATTTTTCGGTGCCGGCATCTCACTACCGATAATTCGTGAACTGGATCGGGGCGTCCAGGTCGGCAGACTTGATGACTGTCATGGCTTCCTGCAAATCGTCTTTGTTCTTCCCAGTCACGCGCACCTGCTCGTCTTGGATTTGGGTCGTCACTTTCAGGCCTTTGTCTTTGATCAGCTTGGTAATCTTTTTGGCGGTTTCTGTCGGCAGGCCGCTTTTGACGGTCACCACCTGGCGCACTGTGCCTTTGGAGGCCTGCTCCAGCTTACCGTAGTCTAAGAACTTAATGTCCACGCCGCGCTTGATCATCTTGGACTGCAAAACGTCAATCAGCGCGGTCAAGCGTGCCTCGTCGTCCGAGGTCAGCGTGATCTTTTCTTTGCCGTCATGGTCAATCTCGCTGACGCTGCCCCGAAAATCAAACCGGGTCTCAATTTCCCTCTGCGCCTGCTGAACCGCGTTCTTGACTTCCTGCGGGTCTGCTTTTGAGACCGCATCGAAACTGTATTCTGTCGCCATTGTGTGTCTCCTCGTGTCTTGCGGTGTCTAACTTTCTTCTACTATACCCGCCCTGACGCCAATCGCGGAGGTTGGAAGCCGCGGCACGGTAACGCCCGGCTTTTGTCCGAGGCCGACAACGGCAAGAACGAGCAGGGCCAGCCCAAGCCACTGCTCGGACGTGACCGGCGTATGCTGGACGAAAATACCGATTGCAAGCGCCGTCAGCGGGTAGCACAGCTCCGCCAGCGTCGCCACGGACGCCGAAGTCCCGCGCAGGCCGAAGTAATATAGCACCATGCCGGCGAGATCGGGCAGCAGGACAATCAGCAGCAGAAACAAAGCGGCATAATGCACCGAGTGCGTCGGCGCGAATGCGGTTCCCGTCGGAACCAGTGTCAGCCCAAGCAGAATGGGAACCGCCAGCGCAAATCTCGCTCCCGCCAGGCCGCCCGGCGTCAGCGCCGAAGTCAATGATCGGCCTGCCACCGTCGCCGCGCCCCAGAGTGCCGCTGCGCCCAATGCAAGAAGTGCCTGCTTCGCATGAATATCCGCCAGCGACGGCGGCTTTTGGAATGGGATTAGCAGGTACGCCCCGGCAAAGGCCGCCAGCGCCCAGACCCAGAACGTCGGCCTGCGCCGCTCCCCCAGCAGCAGGCCCGCCAGCAAAATCGCCACAATCGGCTGCGTCTTTTGCAGCAGCACCACGGTCAGCGCCTGCGAGAAGTCCAGCGTGAACGCTTTCGTATACAGCCAGGTCGCCACCGCTGAGCCGCCCCAGGCCACAAACAGCAGCGCCCCCCACTGCGTTTTGCCCAGCTTCGCTAACCGTTGACGCTCCCGCCACAGCACCGGGAGAAACAAAATGCTGAGAACAAGATGCTCACCCAGCACCACCCACGCCGGGGACCAGCCCGCGCTGAGGGCATTCGGGCGCAGCAGCAGGTCACTTCCCCAGAGCATGGCGGCGAGTGCAATCAGAAACGGCGATAAAAGTTGGGGCGGCATCACGCGGCTATGATACCCGACATGGAAGCAGTGCAATAAGACATTTGTTCGCATTTCTGTTATAATAGTGTGTAGGAGAACACTGTATGGTCGTCAAATCGTCCCCCAACCGCCCGGCAGCGCGTCAGCCGCGCCCGTCGCAGGCACCTCGGACGACCCCCCCGCGCCCGCCTCGCAACAATGACCGCTTTGCCCATGACATTTGGGGACTGGTTCTAGTCGCGCTCGGACTCATTCTTTTCGTCAGTTTAGTAGTCCAGCACCGGGGCCACGCCGGGCTGCTCGGAAACTGGCTGGTCGAAGGTTTGCGCTTTGTCGTTGGCATCGGAGCCTGGGTATTCCCCGTGCTGCTGACGGCTATCGGCGTCATGCTCATTCAAGGCAAGCACCAGCATACACGGACAAACTTTGCCGGCGGGGCGGCCCTGCTGTTTCTGGTCGGCATTTCCTGGTGGCACCTCGGCCACACGACCCGCGCTTCGGAGTTCACGGACATCACCGAAGGCGGCTGGGTCGGCGCGGCGATTTCGTCGGGCCTGCGGGCATTGGTCGGGGACATTTCCAGCCATATCTGCTTGTTTTTGTTCGCGGTCGGCGCGGTCGTCTGGGCCACAGACATGCGCCTGCTGCACCTCTTTGACCATGCCGTCGCGGGAAGCCGCCGCGTGACTTCCCCCGTCACTCAGGGCGTACAAGCCTCCGCCCAGGCCGCGAGGCACAGCGCCGCCGCGCTGAAGCAGCGGGCCGAAGCCCGGTGCGTCATTGAAGCCCCGAAGCAGCAGGAACCCACCCTGGCACTGGAACCCACCCCGTCTCGCTTAGGCTCGCCACCCCTCCCTGTTAGGGAGGGGCGTTTGGAGCAGGAAAAGTCCTCCCTAACAGGGAGGACCCCTGCGAAGCAAGGAGGTGGGTCTCTCGATTTGGCTCCCGATGACCTGCCAACCATCCCAAAAATCTCATTGCCCATTGCCATTCCCGTCGTGCAGCCTGAAAAGCCGAAAGCGCCGATTGGGCCGCTGGTTATTCCCGACTCGCTCGGCGATGACGGCACCAAACACGAGTATGTCCTGCCGCCGCTGGAACTGCTGAATGAAGCGCCGCCGAAACCGATCCAGCATGAGTCAGCCATTCAAGAGAAACAAGCCGTTCTCATGCGAACGCTGAACGACTTCAAAATCGGCGCAAATGTCGCCCAGGTCGCGATGGGTCCGACCGTTACCCGCTACGAAGTCCAGCTTGAGCCGGGCATTCTGGTCCGCAAGATTGTTGCGCTGGCCGACAACCTCGCCATGTCACTGGCGGCCATTGATGTCCGGGTCGAAGCGCCCATCCCCGGCAAGGCCGCCATCGGCATCGAAGTCCCAAACGATGTCACCCAGATGGTTTCCCTGCGCGAGTGCCTTGCAACAAACGAGTTTATGAACGCGCCGTCCAAGCTGACGTTTGCGCTCGGCAAAGACGTTTCCGGCGAATACAAGTACGCCGACCTCACCCGGATGCCCCATCTTCTCGTCGGCGGCAGCACCAACAGCGGCAAAAGCGTCTGCCTCAACGTCATCATCTCCTCCATTCTGTACCGGGCGACCCCACGCGAAGTCAAGTTCGTAATGATTGACCCCAAGCGCGTCGAGCTGTCCCTGTATGACGGCATTCCCCATCTGCTGTCGCCGGTCATCAAAGACGTCAAGCAGGCCGCCGGCATCTTCCGCAGCGTTCTGAAAGAAATGGAAGAGCGCTACGACCGCTTCGCCCGTCTCGGAACCCGCAACATCGAAGGCTTCAATTCCCGCGTCCCGCCCGACGAGCGCCTGCCGTTCATTGTCGTGGTCGTGGATGAGCTTGCCGACCTGATGATGCAGCAGGGTCCTGAAGTCGAGACGAGTATCTGCCGCATCGCCCAATTGGCCCGCGCCACTGGCATTCACCTAGTCATCGCCACCCAGCGCCCGTCGGTAGATGTCATCACCGGAACCATCAAAGCCAACATTTCCAGCCGCATCGCGTTTGCCGTTGCGACCCAGATTGACAGCCGGACCATCATTGACATGCCCGGCGCGGACCGCCTCATCGGGCGCGGCGACATGCTGTACATGCCGATTGACGCCGCCAAGCCCCTCCGCGTCCAGGGCTGCTACGTCGGTGAGCGCGAGACCGAAGAGCTTGTGAAGTATTTACGCAATCAAGAAGAAGCCGTCTACACCATGATCCCGTCCGAGTCCAGCGGCGGCGGCTACGGGGCCGATGGCGACGACGACGGCACCTCCGACGAGCTGTTCGAACCCTGCGTCCGCTGGCTGGTTTTGCAGGGCCAGTGCTCCACGAGTAGCCTCCAGCGCAAGTTCAAGATCGGCTACACCCGCGCCGCCCGCTTAGTAGAAACCATGGAAGCCCGCCAAATCGTCGGCTCCCAAGACGGCGTCAAACCCCGCGAGATACTCCTGCGGCCTGAAAACGTAGAAGCCTTCTTCGCCGGGTCACAGCAGGGCGATTTGGGGCAGTAGAAGAGCATGGAAAGAGAACTTGAGATTATAAAGAATATGCCTAGCGTCGGAGCGGCATCATTCTTTTCAATTAAGGTAATCACCTTGCACATGAACTACGTCTTAGGAACGGGCAGTAAGGTAAAAGTATCCATAGATGGCAAGCACTTAACTGTGGAAGAAGCCGTAGCAGAGGTACTAAATAGAGCAGGATACCTCATAATCCGGGGCGACAATGTCCATATAGCCAGTTTTACACTGGCTGGAAAATATATGACCTACGTTCGCGAGTATATGTGTCTTAATGAATTGGATAAGGTCAATGCAAAACGGCTGATTAACCAAAGCAACTCCCTACTAAAAGAATACTTGTCTGGAAAATCAGAGAAACTTCTGCCGCTACTTCAAAATATGGAAGCGCGTTTGGACTTTCATCCAAGCGACGCTGCACTAACAGACACTAGCGGATTTATTAAGGTTTTTGTTGATTTCATGTTGTCCAATCCTGCAACTGCCGAAGCCTGGATAAAGTGTTATAATGCTCTTCCATATGATCCGCGAGGGGTTCCTGACTTGTTCGCTTGGTCTTCAACCACAAACAGGTGGTTTTGGACTGAGGTAAAATCCTTTAACGATAGTCTACGCCCAGAGCAGTGGGCATGGATGGGGCATTTCCACGAACATACCGGACACAATACCACTGTTGTTAGAATAGTCCCATACAAGTATGAAGAACCATCGCCAGCAGTATCAAAGTATATTGCTGTGAACACTTCGTTCCATAATGGCGAGCCTGTTTTTAAGTCAATGCCATATCAAGTATCCCGTATACTGCGTGAGCTTATGAAGAACTCCGAGACAGCCGTCATGGAAAAATACAAACTCAGTTTGGAAGAAATCAACGCAGCTAAACAATATGCACTAGAACAACAGGAAACTGTAAAAGAAGATTCAAACAAACTTCTTGATCAAATGCAGTAGGTCATTGCTGTTCAAAGTCGTGTGAAAGCTTGGTGTCATTTGTCACAGCAGAATGTATGTCATGTTGCCATAATTCACATTATCCTTTGATTTTTTAGGAGAATTAGCACTTTGCTAACGACTCGACAGGGAGAATAGTAATGAAAAACGAGGAAGATGCAGACGTTTCCTTTCGCATGGATTTTAAATTAGTGCCGTCTCACTATGATAAAGCAACAGGGAGAGTGACGGGGAAGATAGAGTTTGACACACTTAGATATGAGTGGATAGAATACGAGGGCGAGAGATGCCTGCTAGACAAGTTGGATAACTGTTTGTTCTCGCAGGAATTTTTAATTGCTGGGCTGCAACACACACAAGGCATGAGTATTGGCTACCAACCGCAGTTAATTGATAATTCAGAAAAATATATCGAGTCACGTTTAGAAGTAATTGAGGGACAACTGAACGGTGTGGCAACTTCGGTAACTTTTGTTGATGGCTCTGAGGAGTTTTTGCAGACTCTAGCTGCGAACGAACTAGAGTTTGCGATACTTTCTGTTGATTTAGTTGGTTCTACGAAGCTTTCCACAACCGTTGAGCCTAAAGTCTACACTCGCCTAATAAAAACTTTGCTCACTGAGATGGGAAGCGTCGTTCCCAAGTTCAATGGATATGTTCTCAAGTACGCGGGCGATGGCATAATCGCGTACTTCCCTGCTCCAAGCTTCATTACCAAGAACGACCTTGCGCTTGATTGTGCATTAACTTTGCGTCAATTAGTTTATAAGGGACCCAATCCACTTCTGACACAACGCGGTATGCTACCTTTAGATGTCCGTATTGGCATTGACTCTGGTAGTGCGTATGTTGAAACTATTGGCGACCCAGAAACTAAGCAGCATAAAGACATCCTGGGTTCAGTTGTCAACCTCGCAGCAAAAATTCAATCACAGGCTTCACCTGGCGAAATTTGTCTCGGCGCGACTACGGCTAAACATCTGCATACTAACTGGCGAATGCTACTTGAAGAACTGCCGCCGCGTGACGGTTGGAGTTACCAAAGTAAGGATGGAAGTATTTACCAGATATACCGTGTCAAGGTAGAACCAAATGCCTGAAAGCAGAGGCGAGTTAATAATCAACATGAAGCATCATTACTATCCTGACACCGACTCGCTTTACATTGATCTGAGCGAGAAGCCGAGCGTAGAGGCGCAAGAAGTCTCTCCGGGCGTCGTTTTTGACTTTGACGATGCAGGACAAGTTTGCGGCATTGATATAGATTCAATGGCGACCTATCTCTTGAGCGAGTCGGCTTTGGCGAAAGACTGGCTTAGACCGGAAGAAGACGAAGCTTGAAAGGACTTGTAGAAAGGAAAACAGCATGACTATTACACTCAACCTAAAGCCCGAAGTAGAGTCTGTCTTCACGCGGAAGGCAACTGCCGAGGGAAAGCCGCTGCCGGAATACATTGAAGATCTGCTTGAAGAAACTGTAAAGCAGGAGCCGCTTGTTTACTCGCAAGAGCAGTTAGCAAAAAATCAAGCCGCAATTGCGATGCTGGAACGATGGGACCAAGAGGACGAAACAGACGACCCGGAAGAAATTGCCCGCCGTCAGGCCGATTGGGAAGAGTTTCGGAAAGGCATGAATGAGCATCACACTTCTAATAGGATCATCTATCCATGAGCAAGATAGTCATTCTTGACAGTAGCCCGGCAGGGTTGCTTGCACGACGCAAAGGAATACCAACCGTGGATGCTTGCCGTCAATGGCAAAAAGATTTACTGGCGCGTGGCGTTCGCGTTATCCTGCCTGAAATCGTTGACTACGAAGTGCGGCGAGAACTAGTTCGCCTCAACTCAGCCGAGAGCATCGCACGGCTTGATGAATTGGCGCTGACTGTGGAGTACCTGCCGCTGACCACTGCTGCAATGCGTCAAGCGGCGACTTTTTGGGCGCAGGGGCGGCAGTCGGGGCAGCCGACGGCGGACCCAAAGGAACTGGATGGCGATGTGATCTTAGCGGCGCAAGCGCTTTTGCTGGGTGAGCCAGACGTAGTAGTCGCGACAACCAACGTCGGGCATCTGGCGCGTTACGTCAACGCGAAATACTGGCAGGATGTCGGATGACCTACGCGCAGTTTTTGCTGGTGTTTTTGTGTGTCCCCATCGCTGCATTGGCATTTGCTCTGTGCGGGCGGTGGAAGGGGCGTCTGAGCGTGGCGTGCGGGGCGGTCTGCGGGCTGGCGTTTGTGTATACGTCGCCGTGGGACAATCATGCGGCGAAGGTGAAGCTGTGGACGTTTGATGCGAAGTTTGCGCCGCCGAGCCACTTTGTCTTTTATCTGCCGTGGGAAGAGTATGCGTTCTACTTCGCGCAGGGCATCCTGATTTGTTTGTTAGTCGCGGTTCTCGCAAGGTGGCTGCGGCCAAGCACGGGCGGTAACGAACTGTGACCTGGACGTATCTCATTTATGAGTTAAGCTGGGCACTGCCGGTCATTGCGATCCAGTGGGCGGCGGGGTGGCGGGAGCTATGGCGCTGGCGGCGGCTTTTAATCGTCTCGGTGGGCTTGGCGACGGCGTACTTGGGGGCGTGTGATGCGTTTGCGCTGGGGCGCGGCATCTGGCAGGTAGACCCGGCGCGTGTGGTCGGGGTTTATGCCGGGCCGCTGCCGCTGGAAGAATTAGTTTTCTATTTCGTGACAAGCATCATGGCCGCGCAGGGATTTGTGATTATTGCGGGCTTCCTGCGGGAGCGCAGCGCACGAACAAGCAGAAAGTAACAGGAATGAGTGACAGCCCGGCGATTGAAACGTCGCATCTGCGAAAAGAATACGGCGGGACATTGGGGCGCGGCGGGTTTACTGCCGTGCAGGACTTGTCGTTTACCGTGCCGCGCGGGCAGGTCTTCGGCTTTCTGGGGCCGAACGGCGCAGGCAAGACAACGACAATCAACATGCTGCTCGGCAACATCGCGCCGACTTCCGGGACGGCAACGCTTTTAGGCAGGCCGCTCGGCGACTTGGAAGCGCGGGCAAAACTGGGGTTCCTGCCGGAAAAGTTTCAGTTCCATGAGTTTCTCACGGCGGAAGAGTTTTTAGACCTGCACGGGCGTTTGTATGGCATGGGGCTAAAGGCGCGGCGGAAGCGCATCCCGGAAGTGCTGCAAATGGTCAATCTGTACGAGCGCCGCGGGAGCAAACTCAGTGAGTTCTCCAAAGGGATGCAGCAGCGGGCGGGGCTGGCGCAGGCCATTCTGAATGACCCGGAACTGGTGATCTTGGACGAGCCGACAAGCGCGTTGGACCCGCTGGGACGGCGCGAAGTGCGGGAAATTGTCGCGGAGCTGAAAGCACGGGGTAAGACGGTCCTGCTGAACTCGCATTTGCTGGGCGAAATTGAAATGACCTGCGATCAGGTCGCCATCTTGAAAAAAGGCGAAGTGATCCGGGTTGGCTCAATGGATGATCTGCTGGCTGCGCCGTCTACCGTAGAGATGCGGGTGCAGAACATTTCCCTGGCCCTGGTCCGCGCTCTCGAAACCCTGGCGCGAACGGTCACGGTGGAAGGCGAGGAGATCACGGTCAGCATTCCCGACGAAGCGATTGTGCCGGACCTTGCCGTCGCCGTGGTCGGCTCCGGCGGGCGTCTGCTATCACTAATCCCGCGCCGCGAATCGCTGGAAGATTTATTTATTCGTGTGGTTGAGGCTTAAACTTATTGATTAACGGAATATGGACATTGGCGGGGCTGACGGTCCGGGAAGCGGTGCGGAGGCGCATTTTTCTGGCAGGGCTGATTATCTCCGCTCTCTATGTTGGCTTTGCGTTCCTACCGCTGCACATCAAGCCAGGCCTCTTAGTGGGGCTGGACATGGCTTCGGCGCGAAACAATACGGGCCGCATTTTTGCCTGGCTGGGGTGCGGGACAATCAAGTTCTTTGGGGCAGTGCTGGCCGTCGCACTTTCGGCGGGCGCAATTACAACCGAAGTAGACCGGGGCGTGCTGGCGGTCATCGTGCCGAAACCGATCCCGCGTGCCGCGATTTACCTCGGCAAATGGCTCGGCATCGTGTTTTTGCTGGCAGTCTGCGTCGCGGTCTGGGGCGGCCTGCTGGCCTGGGGCATCTGGAAGCAGACGGGAACGTACCATACACACATTTGGGGCGGCGTCCTTGCGGCGGGGCTATTTCCGCTCTTGTTCACGACGCTGACTCTGTGCTTTTCGACGTTTGCGACTTACGCGCTGTCGTCGAGCCTGGCGCTCATCGCGGCGGGTATTGCGCTGGCGGAAGACCTGCTGCACAACTTGTCCCTACCGACGCGGCTGGATGTTCCGCTGCTGGACACATTAAGTAAAATCGCGGGTTATATTGTTCCGCTGGGCCGCATGAACCACTGGATTACGCGGGGCCTCGACGCCACGGGAATTATCGGCCCGGCCCCGCCGGACAGCGCAGGGCTGGACATGAGCCTCATTGTCGCCCAGGCCGACCCGACGCAGGCGGCCACGGTGGCGTCAACGTCGGGAGCCGACCTCACCTATATCCTGCTTTACATGGCCTTCTTCTTCGCACTCGGCCTGATTTTGTTTCAGCGGCGCGATTTGTAGCTTGACTACTTTTTCGGCGGCGCAGAAGCCGGAGCCGACGCGACTGGCTTGTCGGCTTCTTTTTTCTTCTTTAGTGGTTTTCGTTTATCACCCATTGCATTCTCCTTGTTCTGCCTTTCAGGCTAATCTACCTTTCAGGCTAACGCGCGATCAAGTCGCGATTGATTGATTTTTCGGCGTCGGGTCTCAAAGCTGGGAGGGCCGGAGCCGATGCCGGAACGGCGGTGCGTTTCAGCGGCAGCCGCTTCAGTCGTTCCAGGCCGAACCGCTCTTCCAGGCCGAGACGCCGGATCAGCGGCAGAACCGGACCATCCTCGGCAATCTGGAAAGAAACAGAGCGCTGCGCGGTCAGATCACGCTGCACTTTTAGCAGGCGCAGCAGAAAGCCTTCGTCTAAAGCGCAAATCCCGCAGAGGTCAAGCACTAGCGGCAGTGTGGAATGCGATAAGCCAAGCAGTGTCTGGTGCAAACTCTCGTGAAGTGACACATCGAACGCACCGTGCAAGGCTAAATGTTCAGCCGAAGACATCTTACCGGAACGCTCACGCACCAAAAGAAATGAGCGGTCACCGGGCTGTATCCCAAGATGGCTGACAAGAGTCGTGCGGGCGGCGGAGCGGGACAGGGGCGGGGCCATGAATCTGGTGGCCTTTCTCGCGTACCCGGTTACGTGGGGTTTAGTGAAGATGTTCGTCCGGGCGGACAACAGAGGCAGCCGTCAAAAGCAAAGTGCCGCTCTTGATCTGCACACTGAGTATACCCCAAATGAGAACGATTTAGAACGGATGCACTAGTTTCAGGGTGAGCTTGCCCCGCGTCTGCGGGGAATTCGGGTCGCCGAACAGCAGGAAGACATCCGTCCCCTGGCGGACCTGCTGGCTGAACGAAAAGTAAATGTCCGTGCCGAGGCCCGTTCCCTGGTCGGCCCCGCCCTGGCTGACGACCCGGCCGCCGATAGTCTGGAACGGGTTCAGGCGGTAGGTTCCGGTGAGAATGCTCTGCGTGGAAGATGTCGGTCCGAGCTTCAGGCGGCTGTAATTCACCTGCACTGAGAAAGGGCGCGACACGAAAACGCCCTGCGCCAGCGTCAAAAAGTTATACGATTGTCCTGCCTGGCGTCCAAACACGTCTTCGATGTTTCCCTGCTGGTACAGCGTCTTGCCGTTCCACGAGAAAGACAAATCGCCGGTGTGGTCGTGGAATAAATCCCGCTGGGACTGAGTCACCGCCGCCGTCAGCCCAAACCCGGCCCGGTTCCCGGCGTACAAATTGAGGTTGAGCGAGTTGTGAAAGAACCCGCCCGTGTGGTGCTGGTACTCGCTTGCGTTCAGCGAGACGTTGTACCGCTCCAGCGCTCCTTTGTCAAACTGATTATACTGGTTCACGCTGATATAGGAGCCGCGCAGGTCCGTTTCCGGCACAAAGCCGAGCGCACTGGTAAAGTTTGGGCTGATGTCGCTGTAAGCCGCATCTATGCTTGGCTTGCCGAAGGGAACGCTGGTCGAAAACTCTAATTGGTCATCGCCGCCGGATTGGCTGCCCCGACCTAATTGACTTTGAAGCGACGACTGGGTATGGAAGCCGCTCAGGGTATAGCGGGTTGGGCCACGGCGGAGGCCATAGGAGCCGTAAACCCGTTCGTCCGCGCTGCCGGGCGACCCCGACATATGGTCGTCGGTTAGAGCAACTCCGGCCTGACTGTAGAGGCCGATGTCTTTGGCCAGGTTCAGCGCCAAACTGTCCTGAGCGCTCGTCCCGTTGGTGTTGCTGCCCAAAAGGCCCACCGTCGTGTCGCCCTGCTTGCCGGCGATCTTCAGGCCCTCGTCTACGGCTCCGATCCGGCGCGAATAAAACAAATCCGTCGGCGGCAGAAAGCCTGCGCCCTCGGCAAAGAACGGACGCCGGTCGGTCAGCAGCTTTTCGGTATACGAAAAGTTAATGTTGGTGACATCTTGTTCAATCGTCTGAAAGTCCGGGAATACCGTCCCAACGCCGGTCAGCGTCGTGGACAACGGGTACTTAATGTCCACTCCCGCCCGCGCCGCATTGCCCGTGCCGCCCGTGAAAAGCGTATAGGGCAGGAACGTCGGGCGCGGCGTGTAGAACGGCGGCGCAAAGCCGGTAAACTCGTCTAGATACTGCGGCTCCGTCGAGTTGTCCACGCCCGCCGACGGCATGTACGGCCAGCCTTGCAGGCTGGTCTGGCGTCCAATCTGGCGGTACAGCACCATGCCGAACGCTTTTGCGCCGCGCGGGTAGCGCAGCAGAGCAAACGGGATTGCGATTTCGCAGGTCCAGCCGTGCTTCGTGCGCTGCACGGCGGCTGTCCAATCGCCCGCCCAGGTGATGTTGTCGGCAGTGCCGCCTTCGAGCGTCTGCGCCTGCGTCCCGCGCGGCGTCACAATGAACGTCGAGAAGCCGCGCCGGCTGTTCTGGCTGTCAATATCCATGCCGACAAAATCATCCCGGTAGACGCTGCCGTTCCGCACGGTTTCGCTGGCCTTGATCAGCTCCGGGTGATCGTCCAAACACCGAAACGCGAAATACAGGTGCGTCTTGTCCGCGCAAATCCAGGCCTGCGTCTGCTCCGCCGCCGGCGCGGGATGCCCGCCGCCGTACCGAAAAAACCCCGACGCTTTTGTCGCCGTCTTCCAGCAGGCATCATCCAAATTGCCGTCAATATGCGGCGGCTGGGTGCAGGGCGCGACCGTAAAGGTCTGTCTAGCCCAGGCCGCCGGGTCGGTCGGAACCGGAATGGCCTCCGAGGTCACATCTTGAGACGAGCTTTGCGCCGGCGGCGTCGGCACGACTTGCGGAATCGGCTTCGTCGGAATGGGGCTGGTCGGGCTGGGGCTGACGGGGTTGAAAGCGGCCGGCGGCCCAGGCGCTTGTCCGATTGGGCGAGTTGGTACCTGCCCTGGACCAGCCTGCGCGAAGGCGGCGGCAGGTACGAGCAAAAGCAAACAGAAACAGAAGCGGCGCATGGGGCGGATGATAGACCTTTCAGGGACAAGCAAAGCGGCAACGACGCCGAGTAAGCATGAAGTCCTGAAGCAGTGTAACACGCGCCGCCGAAAAGCGCAACACGCAAAAGCGTTGTGGCAGTGAGAGGCTTTCACAAAAATGCTGCCGCCAGAGACCTCACCCCGTCACGAGACCTCACCCCGTCACGAGACCTCACCCCGTCTCGTTCCTCGCCGACCCTCTCCTTGGTAAGGAGAGGGTAAGAA
>JAABUZ0100002831.1_pt1 | contig 27588 bp, 29 predicted proteins | sample 5562091 | NCBI WGS metagenome assembly JAABUZ01 (sample SAMN12813069, study PRJNA571459) | rock metagenome | isolation source: Antarctica rocks | place: Antarctica: Victoria Land, Linnaeus Terrace sud | collected 2015-12-21 | reverse complement strand
GCGGGGCCTTTCGCCGGTTTTTGTCCTCGAGCCGGGCGAGGTCGTCGTCTTGGCGGAGTTCGGCTGCGATCTGGTCGAAGCGGCGCCGCTCGCTTTCTGAGAGCACGCCTCGAGCGTCCCCCGCGCGGGTGTGGCGCGCAAGAGGCAGCCTCGCCTGCCCCGGTGGCGGTCCGCCTTTGCCGCTGACGGCGGTTCGCACCAGATCGTCGGGCCGGCGACCCCAGGCCGGACAGCTCGCTCTTCGACGAGCAGCTCGCGGGGCGGGTCGTTTACCTTGGGGTCCCCGGTACGGGCAGCGGCTGGCGCCCTGCCCCCAGGAGCACGACGATCAGCGTCAGAGTCGCGGCGCCGGCGGTCACCAGCAGGGCTGAGGGGTAGCCGAGGTGCGGGGCGGCGAGCGCAAGCAGGTAGGGAACGGCCAGCCCGCTGTAGGCGAGGCTGTAGAAGAGCGCGACGACTGCGCCCAGCTCCTCGGGGGCCGCGAGCTGCTCGACCTCACGCAGTCCGACGATCAGGCACAAGCCGTACCCGGCGCCGAGCAGCAACGCCGCTGAAATCACCGGAAGCAGACCGGGGTGGGCGGTCGTTCCCGCGGCGGCCAGGCAGCCCATCGTCACGACCCCCAGACTGACAGCCGGTGCTCCGGCACCGCCGGCCGCCGCCGCGCGGGTGTGCAGCCGCCGCCCCCACGGCTGGACCGCGAAGCCGGCGGCGAGCGAGACCGCCGCGAGCAGCCCGGGGAAGGCGACCCCCAGGACGCCGACCGGCCGGGCGCCGTGCGCCGGAAGGGTGGTGAACACCAGCGTCACGCTCCCAAAGACCCACGGCCCCAGCGGCAGGACCACCCGCCGGAACCGGATCGAGGAGGCGGACACCGGCAGCAGGCGCGGTCGGCGTCCCGGCGGGGACCCAGGCGGCCGGGTCTCAGGCGCTCTGCGCAGCAGGGCGAGCGCCGTGCCGGCGAGAGCCAGGTGCACGACGTACGGCAAAACCTCGGGGGCGGGTGCCCACCGCGCGAGCAGCCCGGCGACGAGGGGACCGACGCCGAAGCCCCCCGTCAGCGCGAGGGCGGCCCGGCGCGCACCGGTGCCGGGCGGTGAGCCCTCCGAGAGCTCCTTGACCCAGGCCGTACCGACGGTGAAGACCGTCCCGGACACCACGCCGGTCAGCAGCCGCCCGGCGTACAGCCCGCCCACCCCCCAGCGGCCGGTGATCAGCACGGCCGTCGCGAGCAACGACAGCCCGGCGAAGCCCAGCATGAGGCGACGGCGCCCGTACCGGTCGCTGGCCCGACCGCCCAGCAGCAGGCCCGGGATCAGACCGAGGGCGTACACCCCGAAGACGGCTGTCGCGTCGGCGTCGGACAGGTGCAGGACGCTGCGGTACACGGCGAGCAGCGGCACGAACTGGTTCGCCCCGTAGCCGACCGCGAACATCCCCAGAGCGGGCCAGCGCCACTGCCCGCCGGCGGGTCCGACCACCGGCGTGGCCTGGCAGGTCAGGGGACCCGCCAAGCCGGCCGGCGGCAGGGCGTCACGCGGCCTCTCCCAGCGTCGGGTAGTCGAGGTAGCCGGGGTCGGTCCCGCCGTAGAAGCTGGTCTCGTCGGCAGGATCGAGGGCGGCGTCGAACTGGAGCCGGTGCACCAGGTCGGAGTAGGCCAGAAACGCCCGGCCGACCGCGACGAGGTCGGCCCGGCCGGCGCCGAGCAGGCCCTCGAGGTTGTCCCGGAGACCCGTCAGGCTGAAGGCGGCGTTGACGATCACCGCTCCCGAGTAGCCCCGGCGGATGGCCCTGGTCACAGCAGGCGGACCCTCGAGCACCTGCAGGTAGGCCAGACGGAGCGGCTCGACGCCGGCCACGACCGCGGCGTACACGTCCTCGGTCTCGTGCCCCACGATGTCGTTGAACCTGTTGGCCGGGGACAGGCGCAGGCCGACCCGGTCTGCTCCCACCGCGGCGGTCACCCCGGTGGTGACCTCGAGCGGGAACCGGGCCCGGTTGCCGGCGCTGCCGCCGCACTGGTCGGTGCGGAAGTTTGGTGCCCTCGGCCAGGAACTGGTGAGGGAGGTAGCCGTTCGCGGCGTGTATCTCCACGCCCTCGAAGCCGGCCTGATCGACGGCGAGCCGGGCGGCCGAGGCGTACTCCCGGACGATCCCGGCGATCCGGGCGATCCGGGCGATCCCGGCGATCCGGTCGGTCTGGAGGGCCCGAGGTTCGCCGAAGTCCGGCAGACCCTCGGCGGTGAACACCTGCCCAGCCGGGCGAACGGCGGACGGGGCGACGGGACGGCCGCCGCCGGGCTGCAGGCAGGGTGCGAGACCCGGCCGGCGTGCCTCAACTGCAGGAAGGCCCGGCCGCCCCGCTCGCCGACGGCGCCGGTCACCCGCCGCCACCCAGCGGCCTGCTCCGGGTGTGCATGCCCGGCGTGTTCGGGTAGCCCTGACCCGCCGCCGAGGGCTGGGTCCCCTCGGCCATGATCAGCCCGGCCCCAGCACACTGAGCGTAGTAGGTGACCATGCAGCGGTGGGCACACCGCCGTTCGACGGCACGGTTCCTGGTCATCGGGACCATGACGAGCCGGTCGCGTAGCTCGAGCCCGGCAAGGGTGTACGGCGAGAACACGGCCGTGTCATGGAAAGCAGTGCTCCTTCGTGCGCTCATGACGAGAGCGGGTGGGGATGGACGAGCGGGGTGTGGCGGACCGTCACAGGCTCGAGTGCCCGGCGACGGCCTGCTCCAACTGGGTCTTGCGCCCGGCGAGCATCTCATCGACCGCGGCGGGGTCGTCGCGGTTGAGGGCGATCATCTGGCTGCGGGTCTGGCCGCCGCGGACCACGGTGAGGCTGCCGTCGGCGATCCCGGCGATCGTCGCGGCGGCGACGTTCTCGGCGCTCTCGAAGTCGAAGCCGTGCTCCGGTCCGGCCTGCGAGCTCGCCATCATCGGGGTGCTGGTGGCGCTCGGGTACACGTTGAGGACCTGCACCCCTTCGCCGTGCAGCTCGCGGCGCAGCGCCTCCCCGAAGTGCGCGATCCCGGCCTTGGTGGCGGCGTAGGTCGCGTAGAACGGCATCCCGATCAGCGCGATGCCCGAGGAGATGTTGACCACCAGGCCGCTGCCGGAGCCCCGCAGCGCCGGGAGCGCCGCGCGCGTCAGCAGGACAGGTGCGGCCAGGTTCAGGGCGATCTGGGCCAGAACCTCGGACTCCTCGATCGCCTCGAGCCGGCCGGCCCGTACGTTGCCGGCGTTGTTGATCAGAACGTCGATGCCGCCGAACTGCTGGTGGGTGGCGGCGGCCACTGCGGCGGGAGCGCCCGGCGCCGTCAGGTCGGACGGCAGCACGAAGGCCTGGCCGCCCCGCTCCCGGACCTGGGCGGCGACCTCCTCCAGCGGCTCGGCGCGTCGCCCGACGAGCGTCAGCCGCGGGGCCTGCTCGGCGAGCTGCAGCGCCAGCGCGCGGCCGATCCCGGTGCCGGCGCCGGTGAGGATGATCGAGCGGTCGTGCAGGTCCATAGGGCTCCTTCGGGGGAAGACGGGCAGAGCGGTCAACGAGCGGTCAGGCATGGTCCTGCAGGTAGCGGACGAGGCCGACGACGTCGTCTGGCAGCAGGCGCCCGATCGCGCCGGAGGAGTACACGGCGGTGACGACGACGCCGTCGGGAGCGAGCACGAACCCCGTCGACTGCAGGTAGTGCGGCTCGTCGTGCAGGTAGGAGCCGAGCTCGGCAGCGACCTTGTCGGCGTCGGCGCTGTGGGCTACCGGAAAGTTCAGACGCAGCGTGGCCACCAGGGTGTTCGATGTCTGCTCGTCGTCCACCGACAGGGCCGCAACCTTGACGCCGGCACTCTCCAGGCTGTCCTTGGCCCGGCTGAAGGCGGCGAGCTGGCCTTTGCAGTACGGGCACCAGGCACCCCGGTACACACCAGGACGACGCCGAAGCCGCCGGACAGCTGCTCGGGCAGCGACAACGTTCCGCCGCCGACCAGCGGCAGCTGCAGGGAGGGGAACTTCTGGCCGTTCTCGAGGCGGGGCATGAGCTCTCCAGTGGATTGGCAGGTGGTGGACTGTCCAGTCCAGGATTACCCGGGAGAGTTGTGGACTGTCAAGTCCACTCGGCGGTATCGTCGTCCCCATGCCCGCCTCCGCACCCGTTGTCGGCTCGGTGCTCACCACTCGCGGCCGGGTGACCCGCGACCGGATCGTCGCGGCCGCGGCCGCGCTCATCCACGAGTACGGGGTTGCCGGCACCAGCCTGGACGAGGTCCGGGTAGCCACAGCCACCAGCAAGTCGCAGCTGTACCACTACTTCGCAGACAAGTCCGCGCTGGTCCGGGCGGTCATCGATCGGCAGGTGGAGCAGGTCCTGCAGGCCCAGCAGCCCGAACTCGACAGTCTGGCCTCGATGGCCGGGTTGCGCCGCTGGCGGGACCGGGTGATCGCCCTGAACGAGCAGAACGGTTGCGCCGGTGGCTGCCCGCTTGGTCGGTTGGCCAGCGAGCTCGCCGGCAGCGATCCCGGCGCCCGTGCCGCACTCGCCGACGGCTTCGCCTGCTGGCAGGACCGACTGGCCACCGGGCTGCGGGCGATGCGCGAGGGTGGGGAGCTCCCCCCCGATGCCGACCCGGATGCCCTGGCCCTGGGGCTGCTCGCCGCCGCCCAAGGGGGGTTGCTGCTCGGGCAGGCGACGCGCTCCGTCACCCCGGTGCAGGTCGCCCTGGACCTGGCCCTGGACGGGATCGAGGCCCGGCTGCTCGAGGCGCCCGAGGAGGCCGGGCGCCTGCAGCGGGTGCGGGCGACGACCCCGGGGAGCACGCGTTGGACCGCCGGGTCGCAGAGGCGGGCATGACGCTGCAGGAGGCACTGGCCCTGGTCGGCTCTCAGCGCGCCGGTGTGCTCGTCACCCTGCGCCGGGACGGCCGGCCGCAGACCAGCAACGTCGTCTACGCCGTGCAGGAAAACCAGGTCCGCATCTCGGTCACGAAGGACCGCGCCAAGACCCGCAACCTGCGGCGTGACCCCCGCGCCGTCCTGCATGTCACCACGCCAGACCAGGCGGCATGGGCGGCAGTCGACGGCACCGTGACGCTCTCGCCCACCTCCAGCGCGCCCGGCGACGACACCGGAAAAGCCCTCGCCGAGCTCTACACCGCCATCGCCGGGCAGGCGCACCCCGACTGGCAGGAGTACCACCGCGCGATGGTCGAGGAACGCAGGCTGCTCGTCACGCTGACCGTCACCTGCGGCTACGGCGGCAGGGCCGGCTGACAACGCCCACAAAAGGCCCGACGGCAGGGGACGGCAAGGCGGCCACCTGACTGCGCCGCTGCTGGCGAGCCCGACGAGCCGCCGCCTCGCCGGGCCGGCGCGGTGCAGCGATCAGGAGTCGCCAGGGCCGGCGGGGTTAACCGAGCTCAGTCGTGATCTCGATGGCACCCTTGAGGCTGCGCGCGACCGGGCAGCCCTCGGCGTGTACCGCCAGCGTCCGCTCGAGCTTGGCCTGCTCCTCCTCGGGCACGTCCAAGCCGGTGTAGGTGACCTTGATGCGCTTGAGCACCAAGACCTTGCTCTCCAGCTCGACCTCACCTCGGGCGTGCCCCACCAGACCGGCGGGGTCGATCCGCCGGGCCGCGAGGGCCCCGGCGAACGTCCCGGTGAGTCAACCGAGGGCGGCGCCGACCAGGTGGTCGATGGTGCTGGCGTGGCTCGGAAATTGCCCGGGCGGCGCGCCGTAATGCTCGGCGATCGCGCCGTGCATGCCGTAGACGGTCGGCTCGTCGTCGCCGGGCAGGTAGGCCGCGCGCAGTGGCCCCCCCAGGCGTTCGACCCGAACCTGGGAGACGTATGCGATCTCACTCATCCGATCCTCCTGTCCTTGGTGACGCTAGCCGCCGTCACCACCGGCCAGCTGAGTGGGTCGGATCGCGGGGTGTATCTCCCCGGTCTGCCGTTGCCGACGTTTCGCACCGGCAACTGCCCGCCGGGAACCTCCGGCGGGCCAGACAACTTCGGGATTTGCAGCCGGCGGGCCACTGGTCAAACCGTCGGCGCCTAGACCGCCGGAGCCGCCTTCCTCGCAATCGGCTGTAGCAAGTGGAGTGATGCTGCCGATCATCACGGGCCGTCTCATTTCCTGAGGCTGACGTCTGACGGCCTGCCAGCGATCCGGCGGCAGTACGCGCCAGTCGCTACCGCCTCGTCGAGGCCACCTGTTCATGCTCTAGGTGAGCAGCGGCTACCGCACGGGGATGCGCACCCGCAATAGGTGCCAGGGGTCCGCCGCGGCATAGCCTGCGTTCCCCGCTGACCCGGTCAATTCGCGCCGTTTCCCCACGCGCGGGCTTGCTAAGGGGTCGGGACCCGCAGCACTCCCCGCGGCCGGCTCGCCGCCCGACGTCGCCCGGTACTGTTCGGCCGCGCCTGCTCGCCGACCCATTGAGGAGCCGTCCCGTGGACATCGTTCGCACCCCTGACGAGCGATTCACCGACCTGCCTGACTTCCCGTACACGGCCCGGTACGTCGATGTCGACGACACCGACGGCGCGCAGCTGCGCGTTGCCTACGTCGACGAAGGGCCGCGCGACGCACAGCCGGTGCTGCTGCTGCACGGCGAGCCGTCGTGGTCGTTCCTGTACCGCCGGATGATTCCGATCCTCCTCGATGCAGGGCTGAGAGTCCTCGCACCCGACCTGGTCGGCTTCGGCCGCTCCGACAAGCCGGCCCAGCGCAGCGACTACACCTACGCGCGTCACGTCGAGTGGATGCGCTCCGCGCTGCTGGACACGCTCGCTCTCAGCTCGATCACGTTCGTGGGACAGGACTGGGGCGGGCTGATCGGGCTGCGGCTCGTCGCAGAAAACCCGGACCGGTTCGCGCGCGTCGTCGTGGCCAACACCGGCCTACCGACCGGGGACCAGCCGATGAGCGAGGCGTTCATGGCCTGGCAGCGCTACTCTCAGGAATCGCCGAGGTTCGACATCGGCCGGATCGTCTCCGGCGGCTGCAAGACGCCGCTCGCGGCGGAGGTCATCGCCGCCTACCGTGCGCCATTCCCCGACGACACCTACAAAGCCGGTGCGCGGGTGTTCCCAGCGCTGGTGCCGACGCGACCGGACGACCCCGCCGCCGCCGCGAACCGCGCCGCCTGGAACGTGCTGTCGACGTGGGAAAAGCCGCTGCTTACTGCCTTCTCCGATTCCGACCCCATCACCGGCGGCGGGGAGCGAGTGTTCCAGAAGTTGGTCCCCGGCGCCGCCGGTCAGCCACACGTCACCCTCGAAGGAGGCGGTCACTTCCTGCAGGAGGACGTCGGCCCACGTCTCGCCCAGGTGATCGCAAATTTCGTAGCCACGACCCCAACCGCCTGACCGGTCGTGGAGGCCGCTCTCGCCGGCCGGGTGCGCGGCGTTCTCGACGTCGCCCTGCACCGGTTCCTCGGCATCACCCTCGTCGATCCTGACGACCCGGCACGCGGCATCACGCTCGTCGTGGGCGATGAAGCCGTGAACAACACCGACGTCCTGCACGGCGGCATCGTCACCGCGCTGCTCGACGTCGCCTGCTATCTCACGCTGCTGCCCCAGCTCACCCCAGAGGAGAACGCCCTCACCCACGACGTCACGGCGTCACTCATCCGGCCGGTCCCCCGCGACGCCCACCTCCAGATCCAGGCATCAGTCATCCGCCGCGGACGCACCCTCGTCTTCCTTCGCGCCGAGGCGACCGTCGGCGACAGCGTCGTTGCAGTCGCGCAGGTGACGAAGACACTGATCCGCAGCGGGATCTAACGACGGACCGCCCCGACATGCCGTCGTCGCGGCGACAGCCTCCTCAGCTTCCTCGTCCACGTCTCAGCGCAGCGCAGCATGCGCCTGCCGCGAAGAACTCCACCACCGTCTGCTCCGGCGACACGCTCGCCGGCCGCGCCCGCACCACCATGTCCAGGTACGAGACCGCGTGCAGCGATGTCGTCCGGCCTGCCGCTGCCGAATACTTATCCGCCCGTGCTCGGCAGCGCTGGGAAGATCTTGCAATGCTGGGACGCCTTGGTTTCCCGGGGGCTGAGACGCCTCGCTGAGTGCTACGTCGAAACGTGAACAAGGAAGCCGAGATCGTGGTGCTTGGGCGCCAGCTCCAGGTGCTGCGACCAGAGCCCACGGCCGCGGTTTGAGGCCGCTGACCGAGGCGTGATCGCCGTGCTCACCCGGCTATCGCCGGCCGCGGCGCACCGACTGATCCTCATCAAGCCGGCCACCGTGTTGCGATGGCATCGACAGCTCCTCGACAAGAACTGGGCCTTCCCGAGCCGCAGACCCGGCCGGCCGCGGTCGTGGTCGCGGCAGATCCGGCTGCTCGTCGTGCGCATGGGCAAGAAGAATCCGACCTGGGGCTACCGGCGCATCCACGGCCAGCTCGCCGGCCTCGGCTACCGCCTCACGCCGAGCACTGTCCGCCGGTACTGCGCCGAGCAGGGCTCGATCGGTCACCCCACCGAGCCGGGCAGTGCTGGCGGGAGGCTTTCCGCACCCAGGCCAGCGCGAGCGTGGCGTGTGACTTCTTCACCGTCTACACCGGATGAGTCCGCGCGGACTGCGGAGAGCGGCGGCAGGCCCGCGGGCAGGCGCTCTGCCCCTCACGGATGAGCAGCTTCCTGCCCGGCGTACGGGAACGTCATCCCCCGTCCCCGGCCGGGAACTCAGAGGCCGCGTGCTCCTGCCCCATTGTCATGCGCGATCTTCCGTCGAAGCAACCAGTGCTGCGCCCGCTCACGCAGCACCTTCGGGTACTTCCTCGGTGCTTTGGCACTGCTTCACTCTCCCGTGGAACCAGAGCCTCCACTGGGCGATTCAGCGGACCGCCACGATCAGCCGCCTCGCCGCCTGACCAGTCAACAACCTGTCCGTTCAGTACACCTAGCCAAGCGCCCCCCGGTGGGCCAGCTACTGCGGCGGAGCGAAAAACTCCAGAGCGATGTTGTCCGGATCGCGAAAGGACAGTCCCGATCCGTAGGCCGCCTCGACGATGCCTCCGTGCGCAAGGCCGAGCGCCTGCCAGGACGCCAGCTGGCTGCCGTCCGCGCACGCGAAGGCCACGTGGTCCAGGCCTACGCGACGCTCCTCGAACGGCGCACCGGACGCCCCATCTGGGAACTCGTGCAGGCCGAGCAGCGTGTCGCCGAGGGCGAACACGACGTGGCGAAAGGAGCCCGTGTCCTCGTCCAGCACGGGCTCCGCTCCGATGAGCCGCTGGTACCAGGGAACGCTGCGGGACAGGTCCGTCACGGTCAGCGCAACGTGGGCAAGGCGTGGAAAGCTCGGCATGCGTCCACCTCCTCGTCCGCCGCTGTCGGCCCGCTGCCTGGAGCGTCGGTCAGGCGGACTGTCTCACAGGGCTCGCGATGTGGGCGCAGCAGTGCGGCGTCGGCTCGGCGCCAACCCCTGCTGGGATGAACGAGGAATGTGCCGCGCTGGGTGTCGGTCAGTGCTGCAGGCGACGACGATCTGCTCGCGCGTTGTGGCAGCGCGACTCTCGACGTCGGCTGCGGGCCGGGCCGGCTGATCCGCGCCCTGCTCGGCACCGCCTGCACCGCCTGCACCGGCGTCGACGTCGCGCCCGCCGCGGTCCAGCTGGCCCGTGCCTCGGGCGCGGAGGTGCTGCACGCCTCGGTCCACGACCCGGTGCCCGACGGCACGCGGTGCTCGACCGTGCTGCTTGCCGAGGGGAACATCGGCATCGGGGAAAACCCGATCCGGTTGCTGCGCCGTGCCGGCGAGCTGCTGCGGCCCGGCGGCGTGGTCGTCACCGAGCTCGGCCTGCCGGGAGCCGGCAGCGGCGTGTCCGTGTGCGCCTGGAGGCAGGCGACCGGGCCAGCAGCTGGTTCTCCTGGGCGCAGGTGGCCGCGGACGACGCCGCTGACGTCGCCGGGAACGCGGGGCTGCAGGTCGTCGAGGCGTGGCAGGCTGCCGAGCGGCACTTCGCTTCGCTGGCCCCCGTCCGTCAGCTCACGCCGCGCAAGCCCGGGTAGCTGTTGCCTCCGGTCCCCGCCAGTGCTGCGCGGGGGACGTGACCCGCGGGGAAGTCGGTAGCCCGGCCACGCGCCGGTCTCCCCAGGTCGAAACTGGCGATCTGGTCTCGCCGGCCGTTCTGCCTTGGCGCCCGGGAGCGTAGTCGCAGCCGGTCCGGCGATCCGCGCGTCGGTCCTCACCCGGCGGGCCTCGGTCCCGCCCGTGACTCCCCAGGCACCGGGTGCTTCAGGGCCGCGCCGGGTGGAGGAATGTGGCGTACAGCAGCACGATCGTGACGGCCAGCAGGGCGTGGCCGGCCCAGCCGACGAGCCGGCGGTAGCACCGGGGGCGGGCAGGATGCCCCGTCGTCAGCGGAGCGTGGCTGGTCGGCGACGGGCCAGCCGCCAGCCCAGAGTGCCAGCCGAGGCCATAGCAACGCTCCTGGCCAGGGCGGGTGGAAGCCGACCAGACGGGTCCAGCGGCTGCGGGGCAGCGCGAACCGGACGACCCCGCCGTCCACCGCTCCGTTGCCCGGCGTCGGTTCGGTGAGGTTGCTCTGGCCGCGGTCGGGCTCGTTGCGCTGCTGGCGGGCGAAGACCTGGCCGCCGGCGGTCAGCAGCCGGTCGGTCAGGGCGGGGCTGAGCCGCTGCAGCATGGCGAGCTGGGCGGCGGCGCCGACGTAGATGTCGCGCCGCGGGTGGTCCGCGGCGAACACGATGGCCTCGGCGACCGCCCGGGGCTGGTACACCGGCGGGATCGGCGCCGGCCGCACCCCCATCCAGGACGCCGCGGAGTCGTAGAACGGGGTGTCGACCGACGCCGGCAGGATCACCGTGACCCGCACGCCGGACTTGGCGTGCCGTTCCTCCAGCCGCAGTCCCTCGTACAGGGCGTTGACCCCGGACTTGGCGATGCAATACGGGATCATCAGCGGGACGGCGCGCACCCCCAGCCCGGAGCTGACGCCGATGATGGTGCCGTGCCTCTGCGCACGCAGGATCGGCAGGACCGCCTTGACCCCGTACACCTGGCCGCGCAGGTCGACGTCCAGGATCCGGTCGATCGCCTCGACCGGCAGCGTGTTGAGTTCGCCGTAGCCGGACACCGCTGCGTTGTTGACCCAGACGTCGATCCGGCCGAAGCGCTCGCGGGCCGCTCGCCCGAGGTGCTGCACCTGCGCCCACACCGCCACGTCGGTGGGCACGACCAGCGCTGTGCCGCCGGCCTGGGTGACCTCCTCCGCGGTGGCGTGCAGCGCCGGCTCGCCGCGGGCGGCCAGCACCACGGCCGCGCCCCGGGCCGCAAACAGACGGGCGCTCTCCCGTCCGATCCCCGACGACGCCCCGGTGATCACCACCACCCGCTGCCCGGCTGTGGGCACCGCTTTCTCCTCTGCTCCGCCGGCCTGCCTCGGGGCCGGCTCGGGTGGGACGGTCAGGACTGGCGGGCCGGGTCCAGGGCGCGGTCGAAGACGGCGCCGGTGGCCTGGGCCTGCACGTACTTGTCCACGACGTCGATGGCCCAGTCCTTGGCCGTCCACGTACTCGGCTGGTAGAGCCCCAGCGCGGTATTGAGCAGGACGTCGCCGGTGTAGACGACCGCGAAGACGGTGTTGGCCGCCTTCTGCCCACGCAGCCCCTTGGCGGCCGCGATGCCGTACGCGGTGCCCCACATCCCGCCCAGCGCGAAGTGGGTAGTGTAATTCAGCCGCCGCCGTCCCACGGCAGTCTGGGGGTGCACCGGGAGGAGCTTCTCGGCGAAGGCCGCCGGTGCGTAGCTGTCCTCGCGCTGGGTGAGCGGCATCTCGACGAGCTTCTGGAACGCGGTCATCACCACCGCCCCGGCCAGCCCGGCGAGCACCCCCCGGCCCAGCACGGATGCGGTCGACGGCCTGTCGTTCAGCTGCATGTTTGTTCCTCCGGGTCGTTGCGGGTGTCGCGCCCAGGCCCTGCCGTGGACGGCCGGGAGGTGCTGTCAGGGCTTGAGGACGACCTTGATGCAGCCGTCCTGCTTCTTCTGGAAGATCTCGTAGCCGTGCGGGGCCTGCTCCAGCGGGAGCGCGTGGGTGGTGAGTTCCTCGGTGCCCAGCGGGTCGTCGTCGCCGGTGAGCGCGGGCATGATGTCGTCGACCCAACGCTTGACGTGTGCCTGGCCCATCCGGATGGTCACGCCCTTGTCGAACAGGTTCATCATCGGGAACGGGTCGGCCTGCCCGCCGTACACCCCGATCAGCGAGATCGTCCCGGCCCGGCACACCGAGGCAAACGCCGTCCGCATCGCGCCCATCCGGTCCACGCCCATCGTCTCAGCGGCCTTGCGGGCTAGCGAGCCGGGAAGCTTGCCGGCTGCGGCGAGCGCGAACGCTTGGAACGGGGTGCCGTGCGCCTCCACGCCGACGGCGTCCACGGCTCCGTCGACCCCGCGGCCGCCGGTCATCTCCAGTACCGCGGCGGGAACGTCGTCGACGGTGCGTTCGTCAAGCACGGCGGTGCCGTACCGCCGGGCGAGCGCCAGCCGCTCGGGGACGCTGTCGACCGCGATGACCTGCTCCGCGCCGAGGTACTTGGCGATCCGGGCGCACATCTGTCCGATCGGACCGAGGCCGATCACCGCACAGGTGCTGCCAATCCCGACGTCGGCGTACTTCACTGCCTGCCAGGCAGTGGTGAGCACGTCGGATAGGAACAGGAACCGTTCGTCGGTGTGCTCGCGGGGAACCTTGATCGGCCCGAACTGGGCCTGCGGCACGCGCAGCAGCTCGGCCTGCGCGCCGGGCACCGACCCGTACAAAGCGGTATAGCCGAACAGGCGCGCGCCCTTGCCCTGCTCGGTGACCTGCGTGGTCTCGCACTGCGCGAACAAACCGCGAGTGCACATCCAGCAGTGCCCGCAGGAGATGTTGAACGGCACGACCACCCGGTCACCGGGCTGGACGTGGCTGACCTGCGGCCCGACCTCCTCCACGATGCCCATCGGCTCGTGCCCGATGATGTCGCCCGGCGTGAGGTACATCCCGAGCACGTCGTACAGGTGCAGGTCGGCTCCGCAGATCGCCGTCGAGGTCATCCGCACGATCGCGTCCGTCGGTTCCTGGATCTGCGGGTCCGGGACCGTCTCCACCGACACCTTCTGCGTGCCCTGCCACGTCAGTGCCCTCATCTGGCCTCCTGGACCGATGGGAACGGGAGCGGCCCGGGGTGCGTCCGTGGCGGCCCCAGCTACCGGCCACCGCTGCTGAACTACCCCGCCCGGAGCAACTGTACCCCTCGGTACAGTCCGGTTGGTGCGGCGGCCCGGGTAGTCACTGCTGCTGTCTCCCGTGGCCCCACGCTGGCCCGCGTTCGAGCGCCCGCCTCCCCCTTACTCACCGCTTCTCGGCGGTCGGGTACGACGTCTCACATGTGGGACGCCGGCTTCGGGTAGGACCCGGGCCAGCCGAACGCCTCCGACCTCTTGAAAAGGCTAGCGATGCCGGAACCGACCACCCGCCGGGGGAAGGACACCAAGGGTCGGATCGTAGAGTTGGCGGCTGCGCTGATGTATGAGCGGGGCGTCAGCGCCACCAGCATCGAGGACATCCTGGCCGCCTCGGGGACGGGCAAAAGCCAGTTTTACCACTACTTCTCCAGCAAGGAGGAGCTCGTCGCCGAGGTGCTCCGGCACCAGCTCCAGCAAGTCCTACAGCAGCAGAGCCTGTTCCAGTTAGACACCTGGGAGGGCATCTCCACCTGGTTCCAGGCGATGGTCGACATGCAGCACAACCAGCAGGGCTACCCCGGCTGCCCGCTCGGATCAATCGTCAGCGAGCTGCTCGACCAAGGTGATCTGCTCCGCAACCGGGCCGCGGACGCCTTCACCCGCTGGGAGTCCTTCCTGGGCGACGGATTGCGGGCCATGCAAGCCACAGGGCTGCTGCGCGACGACGCCGATCCCTACGCCCTTGCCGAGTCGACGATCGCCGTCCTGCAGGGCGGCTACCTCCTCTCCTCCACCAAGCGGGACATACGCCCCATGCGCAACGCGCTCGCCGCCGCCCTAGGCCAGCTGAAGTCCTACGCGCCGTCCCCCAAAGCAGTCCCGGCGGAGATGCCGTGACACGGCCCCGGGCGATCATGGTCGGTTAGCAGAGTCCACGCCAAATAACGCCGTGAGAACCGTGCCCTGCACCCTGAAGGCCACAGGCAGGTTCCGCTACAACGCCAGGCCTGTAGCAGAGCGTCCTATTGGTGTCTTTCGTCGCGCGGCTCGACTCTTTGCCGGGACGCAGCGATAGTGGAGCGATCAGGTAGACCTGAACGGGTCCCCAAAGTGTGTACGGCTTATGCCAGCCGGGAGGGCTTGTCAGGGAAACCGCAGCACATTGAGGCGGCCACTCGGGGTGGCAGCACTCGGCGTGGGCGCTAGAACGCCAGGCCCGTTCCGCCGCCGGTGTGGAGGTAGCCATAGAAGATGCCGGTCAGCAGGCCGAAAGCTAGGTGCCCGATCAACGAGGTGGCGACGTCGAGGCCGCCGTAGTTCTTGTACGCGAACCCCTGGTTGCCGACCTCGCCGGTGTCCGGGTCGAGCGACGGGAGCACCTTCACCACCGGCCCGGCGAGTGCGTAATGGATCAGCGCCCCGACCAGGCCCCACAGCCACAGATTGCCGTCGACCCGGATCAGTCGGAAGAACACGGCGTACAACAGGCCGGCGACCAACGCCACGAGCTCGTGCACGACCATGCCCGCCAGGTAGCCGGGGCCGTCCCGCAGCCGCAGCAGGTTCCCCCATGTGCGGAAGATGTTCTGCTTCACCGGCAGCCCGACCGCCTTCTGCAGGTACACCGGTCCCTCCATCAGGACACCGGCCAGCAGGCCTGCGACGATTGCCGCCCCCGCCTCGATATCGATCGTCCCGGTCATCGCCCGTCCTCTCCAGTGCCGGCCGTCCGTGAGCGCAATCACCCGCGAAGCGGACACGACCGCATTCTTCCCCGGGCCGAGGTACTGCCATCGTCACGGCCGAGCCGGAAACTGAAATGTTTTGTAACCCGACGCGGGCGTCTCATCTCCGCGGCGCGAAAGTAACGTGACATCACTTTCGAAGTGAGGATCGCTGAGTCGTCGCATTCAGACGGCCCCGCGGGCACGTGCTGCCTCGCCGAATTTTCCGTTGCCCAATTCGGGGGATGAACATGACTACACGCTTTCGTTCCAAGAAGAGGCCGCTCGCCGGGTGCAGGTGGTTGACGAGGGCGGGTTGACCCTGACCGACCTTGTCGGCGCCTGGGTGCAGGTCCGCTGACCTGTCTTGCCCCCGACCCGCTGCAGAGCTCGAGCCCCGGGACGGGACGGACAGCTGGGACCTGAGCGGGGCGTGCTGCCCCGCCGCAGGAACGTGGGGACGGCGGCCTTCCCAGCGCCCGTCTGCTGCCGCACGAGTAGCGGCCGTAGAGCCAGGGCACGGGCCGGGGCTAGGTAGATCTGGGGTGGTTATGGCTGCGGACGGCACGCTGACGAGTCCGGCGGTCATCAGCGCGCACGCATCGCGTCGGGTGGTTGTGCCGGGGGACCGCGGCGGGTGGTTGTCCGCGGCCCGTGCGCTGCTACGCCGGCATGTGCTGCTCGCGGCGCTGCTGACCGTCGGGGCGGCAGTTCGTCTGCTCGTGCTGGTGACGTTTCGCCCTGCCCTGGAGTACCTGCAGGACTCGTATGACTATCTGCTGAACGCGCAGCACCTGCAGCCGGGGGTGGTGCGGCCGCTGCTGTACCCGCTGGCCCTGCGGGGCCTGGGGACGGCGGGGGGTCTGGGGCTGGTCCCGGTGGTGCAGCACCTGGCCAGTTTGGCGATGGGGGTGCTGCTGTACGCGGCGCTGTGCCGGGCGGGTGCGCGGCGCTGGCTCGCCGCGCTGGGGGTGGCGCCGCTGCTGCTGGATGCCTACCAGCTCGACATCGAGCAGTTCGTGCTGTCCGAGACGCTGTTCCAGTCGCTGATCGTGGCGGCCGTGGCGTGTCTGCTGTGGCGAGATCGACCGTCTGGCGTGCTGGCCGCTGCGGCGGGTCTGGCACTGGCGGGAGCGGCGTTGACCCGGGACGTGGGTGTGGCGCTGGTCGCGGGCCCGGTTGTGCTGCTGGCTGTCCGCCGGGCAGGGTGGCGGCTGCTGGTGGCGTTCGGGGCTACTGCTGTGGTGCCGCTGCTGGCCTACGGCGGCTGGTTCGCCTCGGTGCACGGGTCGTTCGGTCTGCAGCGCTACAGCGGGATCATGTTCGCGTCCAGGGCGATGACAGTCGCCGACTGCCGACAGGTCCACGTGCCCGCCTACGAACGCTCGCTGTGCATCGGGCTGCCACCGGCCCGGCGGCAGTCAGCGGACTGGTACGCCTCCTACCCCAGCTCCCCGCTGCGCCGGCTGCGTCCCCCCGCCGGGCTCACCCACGAGGCAGTGGCGGCCGACTTCGCCCGCCGGGTCATCACCACCCAGCCGCAGGCGTACGCCCGGGTCGTGGGGGGGGACCTGGCGCACTACCTGCAGTGGACCCGCAGCACCAGCCGCGGGGATGACCCGGTCGCGCACTGGCAGTTCGCCAGCCACCGGCTCCCGACCAGGTGGTATGCGCTGCGGCCGCCCGCCGACCCCTACCGTGACGCGCTGCCCACGATCGGCGGTGCCGCGCCGGCTCAGTCCACCCTGGCCAGCTACGGGCTGCACGGCCAGCGGCTGGCGACCCAGCTGTGGACAGCCGGCCAGTCGTGGCTGGCGAGCTACCAGCGGGTGGCTTTCACACCCGGCCCGGTGCTGGCCGGCTGCCTCGTCCTGGCCGTCGCCGCCGGGGTGGGGCGGCTGCCGGCCGGGCTGCGCCGGCTGCGGTGGGACGCACTGTTCCTCGCCGGCAGCGGCGCGGGTCTGCTGCTGGCCACCTCACTGACGGCGGTCTTCCAGTACCGGTACCTGCTCCCTGTCCTGGTCCTGCTGCCCGCCGGCGGCGCGCTCGGCCTGGAGCTGCTGCTCCGACGAGCCCAGGTCGCCCGCGGGAGGCCCGCAGTCAACGGTGCCGGCCCGATGCCGGCGATGCTGGCGGCGCCGCCCGAGCAGGTAGGGCGGACGCGTGTCTGAGCGGGTGCTGGACGCCCCGGTAGTCCCCCGCCCGGCTACGGGCGCTTCGCCGCCCGCTGGCCACGAACGGCCACGCCGCCCGCGGCTCGGGCTCGGGCACCTGGACCTGGCCCTGATTCTGGTCGGCCTCGGGGTCCTGTTCGTGCTTCCGGTCGTGGCGCCGCGGCCACAGTGGCACCCAGGGATGCTGTTCTGGCACGACGGGTGGGAGCGCTACCGGCTGCTAAACAGATTCGTGCACGGCACCCCGGTCAGTGAGCTGCGCAACGTGCACCGGCACTGGTCAGACCGGTGGCCCTACCTGCCCACCTTCGCAGCGCTGCCGCTGTGGTATCTCGGGGAGCTGGTCAAGACACCGTCGTGGTGGATCGCCAGGTTCAACTGGTTCGTCACCGCCGGCGCCCTGGCCGTGCTGTGGCTGGGGCTGCGCCGCCGGGTGGACACCGGGCTGCTGCAGAGCTTCTTCCTGCTGCTGCTGGGCGCCTCGATGCTGCCCGGGCACCTGGCGGCGTTCTTCCCCCTGGAGGTGTTCTCCGCGCTGCTGGTCGGCAGCGGCATCATCCTGGTTGGCGCCGGGTGGCCGCTGGTCGGGTGGGCCGCGGTGGTGATCGGAACGGCCAGCATCCCGGCCACCCTGCCAGCGCTGATGCTGGTCGTCGCCGTGGCGATGCTTACCCGCCGCTGGCTGCGGCTGCTGGTGGTACCTGCCGCGGCCGGGCTGCTGATCTGCGCCGACCAGTGGGTGCGTAACGGCACCTTCGGGTTGGGCTATGCCAGCACCGACCGCGGCGCCCATTCGGTGCTGCCGTACTCGACCCATCCCGGCTTCAGCTATCCGCTGGGGTTCGGGCTGCTGGCTGTGCTGTTCAGCGCCGGCAAGGGACTGGTCTTCTTCGCCCCGGGCCTGCTGGTCCCGGCCAGGCGGGTTCTGTCCGCGACGCACCGGGGTCTGTGGCGCAGCCAGCTGCTGCTGCTGTGCTTCGTCGCCGGGTTGGTGGTCACCTTCGCCAGGTGGTGGGGCTGGGACGGCGGCTTCTTCTGGGGCCCCCGGTTCTTCCTGGTCGCATCGGTGCCGGCGTGCCTGGCGCTGGCCGCCGGGCTGCGGCACCCCCCCAGGTCGGTTGCCGGCAAGCTCGCGGTGCTGGGTGTGCTGGTGCTGTCGGTGTGGGTCGCGATCGACGGTGCGGTGTTCGGCCTGTCCGGGCTGCAGATCTGCGACACGGCGCTGCACGGCAACACCACCTACCTGTGCGACTCTGTACCCGAGTTCAGCGTCCTGTGGCACCCGTTCGTCGGCGGGCTGCACGTCACCGGCGGCCGGCACATCGCCTACCTGCTGTTCGCCCTCGCCGTCCTGGTCCGCCTCGCCGGCCCCCTGCTCGCCCAGACCCTGCGGCAGACCGCCCTCGGGTGGCCACCAGCCTGGCGGCCCGGCAGGCTGCTCGCCGGTTGGCACTTGTGACCCTGCCTGGCCGCTCTAGCGGGTCTGGTCGGGCAGTGCCGGGGACCTCGATCGGCCGGTCGGCCAGCAGCGCCGCCGCGCCCGCCACCGGGCACAATTCCTGCTGTTCGACGCGAGGTGACCAGGGCGCGGCGGCGCGGCATCTTCCTGCCCCTTCAGCAGGCGCGATGAAGGCGTAGAAGGACGCCGACGCGGCTGGAGTGGGCGGGACTCAGACCCGGACGGGAAGTGGCGGCAGGTCGTACCTGCATGATCGGTCGCCGCGACGCGTTGCATCTGGACTCGCACGGCAACTGTTTGACTCATCGGCACGTTCGTCGGCGCCCTCGCGGCCCGGGGAATAGACCCCACCGCTCTGGTGGGGCACGCACGAGGCGAGATCGAGCTCGAGGGCAAGGTTCTCGTCATCAAGCGGATCCACGTCGACTACACCGGGGTGCAGATCTCCGCAGGACAAGTGCGAGGCCGCGGACCGCGCTCTCGATACCCACCACCGCGCCTGCCCCGTGTCCCGCAGCGTCGAGGGCGCCATCGCGGTGAGCACCGGGTGGGGCCAGCAGTAGCGGGTCCCCGCGGGCCGTCTGCTCAGCCAGGAGATCTTGCGCTCGCGTCCGGCACGGGAGCCTCCGGAGGAGCTCCCTTGGGCAGCACGGCCCGGAAGACGCAGCCGACCTCCGTGTTCTGCACGCTGAGGTCGCCGCCCATCGCGTCGATGAACCCGCGGGCGATGGCGAGCCCGAGCCCTGCCTGTCCGTTTGCCGCGCGCGCCTCGTCGACACGAAACCCGGGCTCGAACACGCGGGCGATCACCTGCTCACTGATTCCGCCGCACATGTCGCGGACCTCGAGCCAGACCGCGTCCGGGTGCTGCGCGGCGACAACGTTGGCGGTGCCCCCGGCCGGGGTCTCGCGCAGTGCGTTGGAGACGAGGTTGTCGAGCACCCGGTTGAGCAGGCGCGGGTCGGCGTGCACCGCGCTGCCGCGGGGCGCGTCCCCGGTCAGCGTGATTTGCTTCGCCCCGGCCGCCGGTTGCGCCGCTGCAAGCACGTCGGAGATCAGGTCGTCGAGGCTGATCGAGACGGGAGCGGGCCGCAGGGCCCCGGCGTCGATGGTCGCCAGCTCGAAGATGTCGTCGACGAGCGCGCCCAGCCGGTCGGCCTGCAGGCGGATCGCCCGGTGGTACCGGCCAGTCTCCGCGGGTTGGACGATTCTGTCCTCCAGGCCCTCCGCCATCGCCGCAAGCCGTGAGAGCGGAGCGCGTAGATCATGTCCGATCCACGTCAGTAACTCCCGGCGGCTGTTCTCCACCGCTGTCGCGCGCGCCCGCGCCTCGGCAAGCCGCTGTCGTGTCATCGACAGCTCCTCGGCGACCGCGCGCAGTTCGGCCGTCGGCGCGTCGGGCAGGGGGAGCTCCGGATGCTCGTCTAGCAACCGGACAGCCCGCCGCAGCTCGACGCTCGCGGCCATGATCAGCTTTGCCAACCCGACTCCGATGGCCAGGCTGAGCAGCGCGGCGACGGACATCGACGCCATGAGGTCGTCGAGCTGTCTCCCGCGCAGTGTGGTCGCCACGCTGCACAGAACTCCGGTGGCCAAGACGACGATCGCGGTGAGGACGGTCGTGGTGAGGACGGTCGTGATGGAACGGCGGCGCAGGACGTACAGCAGGCCCGCCCCCACCATGGCGACGCCGATCGTGGCCACGGTCGCGCCGATCAGCGGCGTCGCGAAGGAGGTCACGGCTCAGGACCGCGCCGGCTGGTAGCGGTATCCGACGCCCCACACGGTCGCAATGCGCCGGGGATGGTTCGGAGCGGTCTCGATCTTCTCACGCAGCCGCCGCACCTGCACCGTGATCGTGGACGGATCTCCATGCGACCACCCCCACACGGATTCGAGCAGCTGCTGGCGGCTGAACACGTCGTGCGGATGGCGCAGGAAGAACACCAGCAGGGCGTGTTCCCGGCCAGTCAACGTCACGAGCTTGCCGCCCACGCGGATGTCGGCGCAGCCCGGGTCGACGACGAGGTCGCCGTCGCACAGCAGCGCGCCACCGGCGTCGCCGTTTTCGGGCGGTTGGGCCCGCCGCAGGATCGCGCGCACCCGCAGGACGAGCTCCCGCAGGCTGAACGGCTTCGTGAGGTAGTCGTCCGCACCGACCTCGAAGCCGGCGATCCTGTCCGGCTCGTCGCCGAGAGCGGTCAGCATCAGGATCGGGACGCTGCTCGTCCGCCGCACGTCCCGGCACACCTCGCGTCCGTGCCGTCCCGGCAGGAGCAGATCGAGGATAACGAGGTCAGGGGGGTTGGTGGCGATCGCCTGCGGGACGGAGCTCCCGTCGGCGAGCCACTCGACGAGGTAGCCGTCCCGGTGCAGGTAGCGCGTGACCATGTCCACGAGAACGGCGTCGTCGTCGACGAGCAGGACCCTCGCCGCTGCCATGACTCCCCTCGTTTCCCCCGGTTCTACCGTCCCGCCATCGTGCCGGATTGCTCGTCCTCCCGCATGTCCAACGGCCTCGTGACGCTGTCCCGCCGGGCAGGTCCGTCCTCTCCCACCGCCCGGCAGCGGCAATCACGGCGGGGAGAGTAGTTGCGGGCGCCGGCGGCGAGTCCACGTTCAGCTGTCGTTGGCGTAGACGACCAGGTTCTGACGGTAATGGCGGGTCTTCCAGTCAAACGAGCCGCTGCAGGTGATCAGCCGCAATGTCGGCCTCGCACTGGCGCCGTACACCGTGGCTGTCGGGAACGCCGACTTCGCATAGGACTGCGTCAGCGAGACGGTGAAGACGACCCGGGCGCCGTCATTCAGCAGAACCACGACTTGACTTCCCCGGCGCAGCCTACGCAAGTCGTAGAAGAGCGCCGGGCCGCGGTAGGAGTCGACGTGCGCCACGACGACGGCCGGCCCCGGGCTGCCGGGCACCGCCCCTCCCTGCCACCAGCCCGCGGACCAGAAGTCCTCCGGCACTTGCAGCGTCCCGTCCGGATTGCGCCCGAGCCGGACAACGGGCGCGTCGACCCCGATGGCCGGAATCAGGATCCTGACGGGTACGTCGCCGAGGCTGCTCGGCCTTCGGGCGACCCGGGCCGAACTCGGCTTCGCAGCGCCGGCCACGAGGGGCGTCGGTAGCGGGCTGGCATTGAAGGCCGCGGCCGCAGGCGCGGCGGCTGGCCGGGTCTGCGGCGTGGCGAACAGGAGCTGCAGCGCAACGACAGCGAGCACTGTGGCGCCGGTGAACGCGCTGACCGCCGGCCAGATCGGACCGCGGCAATGCCGCCCCTGCCGTTCCGGCCGTTCGGCGACCAGCAACCTCCGCCACCCCCGGCGACGCTTCTGCCACCGTTGCCTCCGGCGATCCTCGACGCCCGCGGCAGCCTGCTCCTCCGCCGGGTACGCGGGAAGATTCCGGCGTACCCGGCCAGCGGGACGGAGCATCTAGGCCGGCGGCCGGCGCCGCCGGCGAGAAAGCGCACCGACGGCGGTGAGTCCCGCGGCAGCCGCGAGAGCGAGGCCCGCAAGCTCCCCAGACCGGTCGTTCTGATCGCCGCCCGCGGTGCCGCCGGCACCGGCCTGGACACCTCCGACGGGCACACCCGCGGCAAGTGCGGCCTGCGGCCCGGCCGGCGCGCTGTCGGTGAACCCCAGCGCCGGACAGTTGATGATGCTGCCCGAAGATCGCAGCGGCGTGCCGCCCGGCGAGGTGACCACGCCTTGGGCCGCGAGCTGGCGGATGACGTTCGAGTCGGTTTTCGCCGTGTTCAGACCGCTGGCCACCGCGTTCGGCGTGTACATGAAGTTCTGCAGGTCCCACAGTGGGCTGTACAGCGCGCGCTCGCTCGCGCTGGCCTCGGTCGGGAAGACGTCGAAGACGTTGTGGCTGTCGCCCCCGGCGGCCAGTGCCTGCAGCACCGACACGTCACTGAAGCTCGCCTCCTTCTCGATCATGCCGTCGGCGAGCAGATGCGCCTGCCCCTGCGACGGGGGACTCGCAACCGTGCCGAACTTGCCGTTGGTCGCCGCGAAGATCGCCGACCGAGCGGAACTCGCGACCCGGCCCCCGTCCGCCGCCGGGGACAGGTTGAGCACCGGGGTAAAGGTCACCCGCTCCTGGGTGGCGACCAGCGGGTCGGAGGAGTCGAAGCTCAAGTACAGGATTGGCCGGCCGTTGGCGAAGCCGCGCACGAACAGCAGGTCCACGGTCATGTTGGCGGTGTCGACAGCCAGCACCCGGTCGGCGGTGTTCGTGTGGGTGGTCACGTCGAACGGGCCGTCACCTGTCGCCACGATGGGCGCGTCGTACACCACCTTGTTGCTGTCCATCACGAAGGGGCTGTAATGCAGCCCGGCGCGTGCCCCCTCGTGGAAAGCGCTCGGCGGGAACGCAGCCTTCACCCCCGGGGTATCCAGCCGGTTCGGGGTGAAGTCCGGGGCGTCCAGGAACTGGACCGGGGTCCGTGCGGCGAGCAGCTGCGGCAACCCGGCGGTGTTGCCCGTCGCGAGGTTCTGCGCGCAGCCGGGGCAGCCGACGGTGATGTTGGCGAGTCGCGGGGCGAAGTTGAGCCCGAGCTGACGGGCGACAGCCGCGTCTGACGCGTCGGTGACCACGAACCAGACGGTCTTGCCGTTCGCGACACCCCGGTGCAGGGGCAGTGTCGCGTAGTTGTAGGTCAGGTCGACACGCTTGGCGCTCGTCAGCGTGATCTTGTTGGTTGGCAGCGACTGGCCCCGCAACTCCTGTGAAGTGGCGGCCTGCGCCAGGCCCGGAGCGCCGACGAGCGACAGGGCGATGACCGCCGCGACCGCGAGCGGCCTCTTCTTGGAACGAAAGCGTGTAGTCATGTTCATCCCCCGAATTGGGCAACGGAAAATTCGGCGAGGCAGCACGTGCCCGCGGGGCCGTCTGAATGCGACGACTCAGCGATCCTCACTTCGAAAGTGATGTCACGTTACTTTCGCGCCGCGGAGATGAGACGCCCGCGTCGGGTTACAAAACATTTCAGTTTCCGGCTCGGCCGTGACGATGGTAGTACCTCGGCCCGGGGAAGAATGCGGTCGTGTCCGCTTCGCGGGTGATTGCGCTCACGGACGGCCGGCCGCCGGTGATGTGCAGCCCGCCAACGAACGGGTGCCACAAGACGCTGAACTCCGGTACCGAGTCGCACAGGTAAGTCGTGTTGCCGTGCAGCGCCGTGTCGCAGACCTGCAGCCCGGACAGGCCGAACACCGCACCGTCGATCGCGACCCACACCGACAGCACCAGCACACCTTCCCCGCCAGCTGCCAAGGCTCACCCAAACCCGGAGGTCCGGCACGAGCAGCGCCCGTAGCGGTGCCGCCAGCAGACTCCAGTACTGGCGGCAGAACCCACCGATGGGGGCCGGCGACTGTGGCGACGGCCCGGCGGGGTTTAGCGCCAGCGTTGCGAGGCGCCCGGTCGAGAACGTACGCGGGCAGGGGGCGTTCCGGCTACCCGTGGTGACGGCGGAGAGGGTCTGGCAGTGGCAACTGCCAGCAACCCTGCTCGCCAGCCCCTGCGTGACCGACCATCCCGGACGGCACGCTCGTGCTCCGGTAAGACGAACACCTCATAGCACCCCGCAGCGGTTAGCTCGTCGGTCTGCAGGTCGGCGTTCTGCTCCGACGTCGACACCCGCGCGTAGCCCAGCAACACTGACACTAGAAGAACGTAGCGGAAAGGTCCGACAGGACTAGTTGCGCCACCCTGAATACGTGCACTGGTTGCGCTACACCCACTGCCCGTCCCAACGGCAAGTTTCGCTACACCCAGGCCCATGTGTCAAAAACGGTCTGTTTCGCCGAGCCGTCGTGTTGGTCCGACGAAAACCCGTTGAAGCGCCAGGCGGATTGTCGGCGGGTTGCGCCATCTCAACAAGTGCTGACCCCCCGCAACGTGCTCCAGCAGCAGATCAAGAACCAGCGGCAGCGCCGCTCTCCCCCGGCGATCCGGCGCACGAGCATGCCGCCCGAGCGCTGTTAGCCGGTCCGTGCTTCCAGCCCCTCGCCCGGCAGGTCGAGGATGCCGCGCAGGGTCCTCGTCTTCAGCGCCGCGGTGGTCTCTGGCCGGTACTTGTCATTGATGAGCTCACGGAGGGCCAGCGCTCGGCTGAGTCGTTCGAATTCGCTGGTAGGGCGCCAGGCCTTCGGCTTGCTCGTCAGGTCGGTCATCTCCTGGCTGCGAGCGTGGAGGTAGTGCCGTCGGGAGTCCCTGGTGGGCCCGTCGATGCTGCGGCCGCACTCTTCGAGCCGGCAGCCCAGCCGAAGGCGGATGTCGGTATGCGCGAGCAGCGCGCTGGCCGCCTTCTGGCTCAGCGTCTGGGCGATACCCGGCAGGTAGACGCCCTCGAAGCCGGGGTTTGGCTTCTTCTTGCCGTTCTCATCCAACTGCGGCGGCTGGCGCTGCTGCGCCATCGTGCCGGCGTGGTTGACGTGCTCGAGCACTCCGATGCCAACGGAATAGCTGTCGGCGTGGCCGAGGGCGACCGCGGCCTGCCCGACGTTGCCGGAGCAGCCGAGGGTGGTGGTGATGCCTGCGTCGCCGAAGGTGTCGAGGAGGCGGAACCCGGACTTGATCTTCGCGAGGCTCTCGTCCTCGCCACCGAAGGGCGTCAGGCGCAACTCCAGGTCTGTGACGCCGGCGTCGCGATATTGCGTGGCGAGCTCGGCGGCGGCCTTGACGCCGTAGCGCCGGTCGAGCAGGAGGACCGCGTGCACGGGCAGGTCGGTGCTGTTGGCCGTGTCGACCGCGAACACGATGTTCAGGCTGGCTCTGCGCGGGCTGTTGACGAGGAAGTGTGGAGGCGTGGCGGCGGTGACGCCGGCGGGGTGCCCGGCTAGCACGGCCTCGACGAGTCGGGCCCGCGCGGCCGTGTCGGCGGCGAGGGCGTCGATGTCGTAGGGCGCGGCAGCGTAGTAGGGCGCGTCGTGCATGACGTAACCGGGTGCGGTCAGTCGTTCGGTCGCGGGGTTGAAGAAGACCGCGGCTCCGGTTTCCTGAGCCGCCTCGGCTGCGGCCTGCTGGTGGCGGGCCGCCTTGGCGTGCAGTGTGATACCTGAGACTCCGGCGGGGCGGCGGAGCAGGAAGTCCTCCACCACCTTGTGATCGTTGTGACCGAGCTGGAAAACTACGCTCACGAACTGCCTCCTGACCCGCTGGCGTATGCCAGTGTGTCATACTGCCTGACAGGAAACTGACAGAGAAGGTGACACACCGTGGTTGTCCCCGGAGCCTTGGCGCACCAGGTCACCGACCTGATTGCGACGCTGGGCCTGACCCAGGACGAGATCGGGTCGATCGTTGATGCGTCAGGCCGATCGGTCGCCCGCTGGTCCCGGGGCGAAGTGGTCCCGCAGAAGCTCAACAAGCAGCGGCTCATCGAGCTCGCCTACGTCGCCGAACTCGTCACGGAAGTCCTGCCGGCGGACCGGGTCAACCTCTGGATGATGGCCCCCAACCGCCTCCTCCAGCACGACTCCCCCGCTGATCGCATTCGAGCCGGCGGCTACCGCGACGTGCTCGGGCTCATCGAGGCGATCGCCGACGGCGTTACGGTTTGACGCCGTCGCTGGACGAGGACCTGGTCCAACGCGTTAACGACCTTGGTACTACGAGCTGGAGCGGAACCTGCTACCGCCACGTGTCCGGGCGCCGGGACCCACTGTCCGGGGTAGGTGCCCGCCTGCTCGGAGGGCGGTGGAACCAGCCCGGCGTCTCAACGATCTACCTCGCCCTGCCCGTTGGTGCGTGCCTGGCCGAGCTCGACCGACTTGCCGAGTCCCAGACCGTCACCGCCGAGGACCTGCTGCGGGCGGCCCCCGGACGCACGCTCAACACGTTGCGTGTGCGCGCGCTCGAGGTTCTCGACCTGCGCGAGCCGGCGGCCCGCGCGCAGGTCGGCCTTGAGCTCGACGACATCACCGACGACGACTGGACGGCGTGCCAAGCCGTAGGCGAGTCCGCGAACTTCCTGCAGTTAGGCGGGGTCCTCGCCCCCTCGGCAACCGGCGTGGGCCTCGTGCTCGCGGTCTACGAAGCCCGGGTCGCCCCGGGACAGCTGACCCTCGAGGAGACCAAGCCGCTGACGGACACGCTGTACCTCAAGCTGTCCGGGCAGTAGCCCCGGCTTGGCCCGCAGGGTCATCAGGCCCCCGACTTGGCGATCGTCGGAGTGCAGCTCCCGGGCCGTGCGTCCAGCACCACGCTGCGGTGTCGGCGAGCCACAGCAACGGCTCGGACCGCGCCGACAGGTGTTCATACGTCAGCGAGTCGGCGGCACCAACCCGGCGCACCTCGTCATAGAGCACTGAATCGCCCCGGGTCGTCTGGAGGCTGGGTTGTCCCGGTCAGGCGGCTGCCTGGTCGGGGTGCTCACGATAGTGCTGCTGCTCGTACTCGACCGGCGGGGTGTAGGAACACCAGCTGTGCAGCCGGCGGGTGTTGTACCACTCGACCCACTCGGACAGGGCGAGCTCGACGTGGGTCAGGTTGCGCCAGGGTCCCTGTCGGCGGACGAATTCAGTCTTGAGCAGGTTGAACACCGCCTCAGCGGCCGCATTAACGTAGGAGTCGCCGGTGGTCCCGACGCTGGCGACCAGCCCGGCCTCGGCGAGGCGCTGGGTGTAGCGGATCGACAGGTACAGGGCTGCCGCGGTCGCTGTGGTGCACCAGCCCTGTCGTGGGTCGACCTTCTCGCTCGCGTTGCCACAGGCCGTGCTCGAGTGCGTCGAGGGCCAGGTCGGTGCGCAGCGAGGACGCTGCCCGCCAGCCGATGATGCGCCGGGAGAACAGGTCGGTGACGAACGCGACTTAGGACGATCCCGGTCCAGGTCCACACGTAGCTGATGTCGGCTACCCACCGGCTGTTGGGCGCGGCGGCGGTGAAGTTGGGGTCTGAGGTGCAGCGGTACAGGATCCGGCGCTAGGCGGAAGGCGCGTTGCCCTTGGCCGGCTTGGCTCGGGCGCCGGTGCTGGCTTTGTCGAGGTGGCCGTAGAGGGTGGAGCGGGGGACG
>JAABUZ0100002830.1_pt1 | contig 27605 bp, 26 predicted proteins | sample 5562091 | NCBI WGS metagenome assembly JAABUZ01 (sample SAMN12813069, study PRJNA571459) | rock metagenome | isolation source: Antarctica rocks | place: Antarctica: Victoria Land, Linnaeus Terrace sud | collected 2015-12-21 | reverse complement strand
CCGTGGCGCGGGGATGACCTATGCTTACGGCAGAGGCAGGTTGGGATGCGGCTGTGGAGACTCGCGACGGCGCTCGGCGCCCTGGTGGCGGCCTGGTTGCTGGCGAGCGCGGGCCTGGCCTACCAGGAGACGCCCGCGGCGCCACCCGCGCCGACGCTCCAGGAGTATCCGGTCCCGAGCGGCGACGGCCCGCACGACGTGTGGCCGGCGGCGGACGGCGGGGTCTGGTACACCGCCCAGCGGAGCGGCCAGTTGGGCTGGCTGGACCCGAGCACTGGCGAGACGCGCCGGGTAGCGCTGGGGCCCGGCTCCGCACCGCACGGGGTGATCGTCGGGCCGGATGGGGCGCCCTGGGTCACCGACGGCGGGCTCAACGCCATCGTGCGCGTGGATCCCGCCACGCAGGCGGTCCAGGTGGTCCCGCTGCCCGGGCGCCCCGCGAACCTGAACACGGCCACGTTCGACCGGTCCGGCGTGCTGTGGTTCACTGGCCAGAACGGGGTGTACGGACGCCTGGACCCGGCCACCGGCGGCGGCGTGCAGGTCTTTGAGGCGCCGCGCGGGGCGGGGCCGTACGGGATGGCCACCACGCCGTCGGGCCAGGTGTTCTACGCCTCGCTGGCCGGCAGCCACATCGCGCGGATCGACCCCGCGGACGGGCGCGCCACGCCGATGGACCCGCCCACGCCGCGGCAGGGCGCGCGCCGCGTCTGGTCGGACACGCAGGGCGGGCTGTGGATCAGCGAGTGGGACGCCGGGCGGCTCGGGCGCTACGACCCGGCCGGCGACAGCTGGCGCGAGTGGCCGCTGCCCGGGCCGCGGCCGACGCCGTACGCGGTGTACGTGGACGAACAGGGCCTGGTCTGGCTGAGCGACTGGAGCGCGAACGCGTTGGTGCGCTTCGACCCGGCGCGCGAGGCGTTCGACGTCTTCGCGTTGCCCACGCTCGGGGCCACCGTCCGTCAGATCGCGGGCCGTCCGGGCGAGGTGTGGGCGGCCGAGTCGGGCCGGGACCGGTTGGTCGTCGCGCGCACCCGGTAGGGCAGGGAATCGAAATCTCAGCCCACCCGCGATCCGCTCGGGGCTGGTGGCGCGCTGCATCAGCGACCGCCAGTCGGCGAGACGGCCGGGACGATCGGCCGCATCAAGGGTGCAGGCGACCTCCCCATCCGCCGCAGGGTCCGTCGGCCCAGGCCGTCCGAGACGGGGGCGGGGCACGTGTCGCTGATGCAGGCGCAGGTCTGGTCGCAGGGGCCGGCTTGGGGCTTGTCGTCCAGGCGGGCTGTAACGGACCCTGGCACAGACCCGCTGCGTGGTCTCGCCAGCGGCATGGTCCTGCTCGCCGCCGTCTGCTACGCGGGTGGCGCCCTCCTCATCAAAGGCACCTTCTCGGGGATCCCCGCATTGAGCAGCGTCACAGCAAGCCTCCTGGTGGCCTCGGCCGCGCTCGCTCCGCTGGCTGCTCGGCACATGCCTCCAAGCCTCCCGTCGCTGCTAGTCCTGGGCAGCCTGCTGGCGTTGGGCACGGTCTGCACCGCGCTCGGCTTCCTCACCTACTTCAGCTTGATTGCCAAGGCTGGCGCTAGCCGAGCCGCGCTGATCACGTACGTCAACCCGGCCGTGGCTGTGCTGGTGGGTGGGCTCGTTTTGGGCGAAACGGTCACAGCGGTGACGGTCGGGGGCTTCCTGATGATCGTGTCAGGCTGCTGGTTGTCGAGTGGCGGGGGGTTGCCCATCTGGCGTGCGCTGGTCCGCCGTCGCACGTCTGCAACGCGGCGGCCGGGTTGACGCCCCCCTGCGAGCTACCCGCCGACGTCACGTTCTAACTCGTTCGTTGCCAGACCCCAGAACTGGGCTTCACAGTACGCGTAGAACTCGGCCGACTGGCGGATGTCCGTGGCGGGATCTCGATGTAGTAGATCCTGCCGGTTCGGAGGGTCGGTGGGGTCGGCGTAGTCATAGTTGTCCTCCACATCGTGGGCGGTGTGGTCCCGCGGGGTACTTCGAGAGAAACGTGGTCACCGCCAGAGCCCCGTCTCGCGGCCTCCCGCCCAACGGATCTTCTGGTACTCCTCCGGGACGACACCGACTCTCCGAGTGCCTGAAAAAGTGAGGAGCGGCGTAGATCAGCCAGCCGTGCTGGCCACACACGCACCTCTTCGGCACTGCCCCAGACGGCCGCAATGCGCTGCTCCCCCACTTTTTTCAGGCTAGCCACATCCGCCCGAAAATGACCGGGTAGGCATTACGTCCACTTCCAGCGCGGGCTCTCGGCGGGTGAGCGACGCAGCACTCCTACAATCATGAGCCGGTGGATCTTGAACTGTCGGGCAAGGTGGCGCTGGTCACGGGCGCATCGAGCGGCATCGGCGCGGCGACAGCCAGCTTGCTGGCGGCCGAGGGGGCGGACGTCGTCGTCAGCTATGCGGAGAATGCAGCCGGCGCGGAGCGGACGGCTGCCGAGGTCCGCTCGCACGGGCGGCAGGCGACGCTTTTACGGATGGATGTCGGCGACCCGGCGGCCGTCTCGGGCGCCGTCGCCGCGCTGGGTCAACAGGTAACTGGGCTCGACGTGGCGGTCCTGTGCGCCGGCATGAACGTGATCACGCCATTCGCGCAGCTCTCGCCCGTCGAGTGGGAGCAGGTTGTCCGGGTCAACTTGAATGGCACGTTCTACGTGTTGCACGCGATCGTGCCGTTGTTGCGCGACCACGCGGCGCTGGTCACGGTCGCCAGTGTGGCGGCCCATACGGGCGCTCCGCACCACGCGCACTACGCGGCAGCCAAGGCCGGGGTGGTCGGCCTGACCAAGAGCGCGGCGCGGGCGCTGGCGCCGCGGATACGCGTCAACTGCGTGGCGCCGGGGCTGACGCTCACGCCCATGGGCGAGCTGACGCTGGCGGGCTTGGCGGAGAGGTACGCCGAGAGCAAGCTGCTGGCGGGGCGCGCCGCGACGCCTGACGAAATCGCGCGCTGCATCGTGTTTCTGGCGAGTCCAGCAGCGACTTTCGTGTACGGAGCCTGCCTCGACGTGAACGGCGGACGGGACCTGCGGTAAGCATCAGGGGAGGTGGCGCCCCCAGCCAGGTCGTCGCGGATTGGCAGACCTGTCACGCCTCTTCCTCTCTACTTGTTGATTGGTGGGCGTTCGTAAACGACCGTTGGTGAGACACCGCGCTGAGGCCGTCTCTAGCAAGGGGCAGCGGCGTTCAGAACCCGCGTCCACAAGCAACGTCTCAGATTCGATGCGAAGCTGGCTCTCATGCCCGCCGACACAGGTGTAGCACGTGCAGGAAGAGTGCTACGCTCGGGGGTATGCCGACTACCCGTCCTCGTCACTTCGTGACCGAGACCGACGACCTCGCCGCCGCCCTAGATGCGGCCGCCCGGCGCTGGCCAGGTCTGAGCCGACCGCAGCTGCTCGTGCGCTTGGCGCTCGCAGGCGACCACGCCGCCCAACAGGCGCATGACGAGCGGCGGCGGCGCCGGCTCGCCGCTGTTCGGCAATACAGCGGCATCCTCACGGGCACCTACGGACCGGACTACCTGCGCCAGCTCCGCGAAGAATGGTCGGCGTGATCGTCCTGGACGCCAGCGTCCTCATCGCCTACCTGGACGGGGACGACACCCATCATGTGGCCGCAGAGACGCTGCTGGCCGGAGCCATCGACGACGACCTCGGGGCTAACCCGCTGACGCTGGCCGAGGTGCTGGTCGTGCCGGTTCGGGACGGTCGCCTCGAGCCGACGCAGGCGGCTCTTCGCGACCTCGAGGTGGAGGAGTTGCCGTTTCCTCGGGCCACCGCCGTTCGCCTCGCGCAGTTGCGTGCCAGCACCGGGCTGAAGATGCCGGACTGTTGCGTCTTGCTTGCGGCTGAAGACGCCGGCGCGACCGTCGCATCCTTCGACGAGCGGCTTGCCCAAACAGCCCAGGACCGCAACCTGCCGGTCCTCGGACGCTGACCGACGGCATCTCCTCTGGTCACGTGGCTGCTAACCAGCGGCTAGGCCGCGTCCACCGGCGCGACCTCGTCGCGGATGCAGAACACGTTGGTGAAGTAGCCCATGAAGCCCACGGCCGGCGTCGCCACGCGGCCGATGACTCGCTCCTCAGCGAGCTCCTGCAGACGGTCGACGGGATAGACGACGTTGATGTCCTGCTGAGCGAGGCGCGTATCAAAGTGGGTGTGCCAGACGTGAAGAGCGGTGAGCGGCGTGTCTACATCCAGGAGACGGATCGAGTAGTCGCCCTCGATGTTGGCGCCGTCCATCGGCGGCTGGCCCGTCAGGCTCTGCCGTCGGCTGAGGGCGCCCGCCCCACGGACGCCATCGACCGCTTGGTCTGCCGGCGAGGTCGGAGGGTTACCCTTCTGGCAATGCTGGTTCAGGGTTTCGGTGCGGCGCGCCGTAACTTTTGTCACGCCATCGTCTCCGTGAGCCACTAGACTCGGTTCAACGTGGCATTTCACCGACGCATCCATGGCATCGGGCACCAGGCGGGGACAGCCGACTGCCACCGCGGTGCGCCGTCTGCCACCAGCACGTGATGATCTCTGGACGCACCGCCGTTCGCCGCGCGGTGATCGGCCTCCTGGCCGGATCGGCCGGCGGTGTTGTCCTGGCGCTGACGCTGGGCAACGGTTTCTGGGGCATCCCGCTGGCTGCTCTGGTGGGCGTCGGCTATGCGACCACTTTTCGGCCGGCCAGGCACACCTACGTGGACAGCAGCATGACCGCGGCCGCGCTTTCAGTCCTGCTGTGGGCAGTTGTGAGCGTCATCACGCTGCCCCTACTGGCGGGACAACCGCCCCAGTGGACCGCCGCGGGCATGCGCACGCTCTTTCCGGCGCTCGTCGGCTGGATCGTCACGGGCCTCCTTGTTGGCGCGCTGGTACCGGGGTTGAGCGATCTCGCCATCAGGCTGTTCGGTCCTGAACCCGAGCCGGTGGCCGCGCCGCGCGTCGTCTCGCCGCGCGTCGTCTCGACGCGGGTCGTGATCCTGGGCGGCGGCTTCGCTGGTGCGACCACCGCGGCGCGGCTCGAGCGGGCGTTCGGCGCCGATCCATCGGTGTCCTTGACGCTGATCAGCGACACCAACGCGCTGCTGTTCACGCCTATGCTGGCCGAAGTGGCCGCCAGCAGCCTCGAGGCCAGCCACATCAGCAGCCCGCTGCGCACTGGCCTGCATCGGACGGAGGTCGTCCGCCGCTCAGTCGCCAGCATCGACCTCGAAGACCGGTGTGTGCGGTTGACGCCCGATAGCTACGCGCCTGAGCCGCCCGACGTGCCGTTCGACCACCTGGTACTGGCTGTGGGCGCGGTGTCTCATTACGTCGGCCTGGCCAACGTCGAAGCGGAGTCCTTCGATTTCAAGACCCTGACGGACGCCATGCGCCTGCGCAGCCACGCGATCGACATGTTCGAGCGTGCCGACCGCGAGCCGGATCCCGCCACGCGCCAAGCCATGCTGACGTTTGTTGTCGCCGGCGGCGGATTTGCCGGCGCGGAGCTCGCTGGTGGCCTGAACGACTTCACCCGCGGCATGCTGGCCTACTATCCCAACATTCCGCCGGGAGACGTGCAGATCATCCTGGTCCATTCACGCGATCGTATCCTGCCCGAGCTGAGCGACTCGCTGGCCGCCTACGCACTGGAGCGGATGGCGGCGCGGGGCGTCACCTTCAAGCTCAACGCCCGGGTGGCCGATGCGCGACGCGGCGCTGTGCTGCTGAACCCGGCGGAGGAGATCCGGACCGAGACGCTGGTCTGGACGGCGGGGACCAAGCCGCACCCTCTGGTGGCCACGCTGGCCGTCGAGCGGGACCGGCGTGGCGCTGTGGTCGTGGCGCCGACGCTCGCCGTGCCCGGCCATCCTGGCCTGTGGGCCGTCGGCGACTGTGCCTCCGTGCCGGACGGCGACGCCGGCCGCTCCTGTCCACCCACGGCGCAGTTCGCGATCCGGCAAGCCGCGACGCTGGCGCGCAACATTCACGCGGCGGTGTCGGGCGCTCCGCTGAAGCCCTTTCACTTCGAGGCGCTGGGCACGCTGTGTGTGGTGGGCCACCACACGGCGTGTGCCGAGATCAAGGGGTTGCGCTTCTCGGGTCTGTTTGCGTGGCTGCTGTGGCGTGTCATCTATCTCGGCAAGCTGCCCGGACTGGAACGCAAGGCGCACGTCCTCGGCGATTGGGTCATTGAGCTGTTCTTCCCCCGTGACATCGCGCAAACCATCGATCTCGGCCCCCACCCTCGGACGGAGGAGGCCCCATGCCGTCGGTCCTGACGCCGCGCGGCGTTGTGTGCGTGCTCGTCGGCTGCCTCGGCGGGGCGGCCACCGGGTTGCCCCTACCGGTCGGCCTGGCCCTGGGCGGCTTGTACGGCCTGGTCTTCGTTGTGGCGGCCGCGCCGCGTGCCGACAGCGTGGGTGCCGGGCTCCTCTGGGGCCTGGGCTACGCGCTGGTGTTGTGGCTCCTGTTGCCGGCTGGCCTGTTCCCGCTCCTGGACGGCGCCCCGCACATGGCCATGCTCGACGCCGCCCGGGCCCACTTCTCCGACCTCGTGGCGTATCTCCTGTACCTCGGCCTGCCCCTCGGCCTGACCCTGGGAACCCGGGGCGGCCGGCGCGGCCCGGCCACGCGGGCAGCGTTCAGCTGGCCACGGGCGCTCGTGGTCGGGGGGCTGGCCGGTCTGGTCGGTGGCTGGGCGTTCGGGCAGTGGATGGCCCAGGCGAACTTCTTCATCGTCGTAGCCGGGCTCGTCGGTGCCAGCTCGAGCGACGCCGGCGTCGCACTCCACTACCTGATAGCGGCGGCGATCGGCGCCAGTTTTGGCGTGCTCTTCCAGCATGACGTCCGGGGTGTCGGCTCCAGTCTCGGCTGGGGCCTGGCGTATGGCGTCCTGTGGTGGTTCCTCGGTCCGCTCACGCTGCTGCCCCTGTTGCAGCACGCCGTCCCCGTCTGGACCGTGGCGCAGGGACACGCCCTGTTCGGGTCGCTGGTGGGCCACGTCATCTACGGCGTCCTCCTCGGCGTCATCTATGCGGCTCTCGATCGTCTCTGGGTGGGCTTCTTCACCGACGGGGACCCGCTCAATCGCGAGCCGGAAGGGCCGGGCGCGCGGACGCTGCGCTCCCTGGGCCGAGGCGCGGCAGCGAGTATCGCTGGCGGCTTGCTGTTCAGTCTGGTGATGGCGGCCACCGGCGAGCTGCCCGTGGTCGCCAGTCTCATGGGCCAGACGTCGCCCGTCGTCGGCTTCGCGCTCCACCTCGTGATCAGCGCGCTCATCGGGATGACCTACGGCGTCCTGTTCCAACGGGAAGCGCCCGATCCGGACTCGCGATCGTCTGGGGCATGCTCTACGGGCTGGCCTGGTGGTTCCTGGGCGCGCTGACGCTGTTCCCCATCCTGCTGGGAGCCAGGGCGACGTGGACCGTCGAGGCTGCCGACGCTGCTCTGCCGTCGCTGGTCGGTCACCTCATCTACGGGGCGGCCACGGCGCTGGCGTTTGTGCTGCTCGAAGACAGACGGGCCGATTGGCTGCGGCTCGACCCACGCCTGGCCGCTCGCGAGGCGCGACGACACCGTCCGGTCGGTACCGCGGCACCTGCTCTCGGCGTCTTTGCGGTGGGCCTGGGCGTCCTGTTGCCGCTCATGCTCGTGTAGCACCATGAGCGGTCTCTTGCCGGTCGGTCAATAATGTAGGCTGTGGCCAGGCCGTCAATCGCCGACAATATCGAGCATGTGCGCGAACGGATCGCCGCCGCGTGCGCGCGAGCCGGTCGCCAGCCCGACCAGGTGGCATTGGTGGGGGTCACCAAGACGCACCCGGCCGAGGTGGTCGTCGAGGGCATCGTGGCAGGGCTGCGCCAGGTGGGCGAGAACCGCGTCCAGGAGGCAGCCGCCAAGGTGCCGCGCGTCGCGCAGCTGCTCGCCAGCCTCGGGTCGCCAGCGCCCGAGTGGCACTTGATAGGGCATCTGCAGACGAACAAGGCCGCGGCGGCGCTGTCGTGCTTTGGGACGATCGAGTCGGTGGACAGCGTGCGCCTGGCCGAGACGTTGTCGCGCCGCCTGGGGCCCGGCACGCTGCCGATTCTGCTCGAGGTGTACGTGGGCGAGGACGCCGAACGGCCCGGGTTTCGCCCAGGGGAGCTCGCGGAGGCGGTGGGGCGCATCGTCGCCCTGCCCGGGCTACAGCTTCGGGGACTGATGACCGTGGCGCCGCTCGACTGGGGCCCCGCGGCGACGCGCGGCGCCTTCGTCCAGGTGCGTGAGCTAGGCAACGGTCTGGCGGTGGCATTCGCCGGTGTACACTGGGGGGTACTGTCTATGGGCATGAGTGGCGACTTCGAAACCGCTGTGGAAGAAGGGTCGACGTCGGTGCGCATCGGCCGGGCGATCTTCGGCGCCCGAGAATGAGGTGAGTGTGGTTACCGCCGGGGACTACTTCCGCACGTTCGCGGGTCTGCTGCTACAGATCCTGTGGCTCGGGATCTTCATCCGTGTGCTGCTGTCCTGGTTCCCGATCAACCCCAGCAACCCGATCATCAAGATCATCTTCGAGGTCACCGAGCCCGTGCTGGCGCCTTTCCGGCGCGTCATCCCGCGGATCGGCATGTTCGACCTGTCGCCGCTGGCAGCGCTGATGGTGATCGGCTTCTTGCAGAACGGCCTACAGAGGGGCCAGCTCTTCTAACCTCTAGCCTCTAACCTCTAACCTCTAGCGAGCCGCCTCGCGAGCGCGTCGCTGGTACTCGCTCCGGTCGAGCGCCATATCGTAGAAGAGGGCCTCCAGGCCGAGCAGCCCACGGCGGAAGGACTGGCGGACGTGGGCGTACGCGGCGTCGCGGCTGACGTCAGGGCCAGGATGCGCGTCCCAGTGGGAGCCGATGGTACGGAAGCCGAGCGACTCGTAGCAGCGGCGGGCGCGCTCGTTGTGCGCCGCGACGCTCAACAGCATGCGCGTGAAGTCCATGGCGCCGAAGAAGTGGCCCAGGAAGGTGCGGAGCGCTTCGGTGCCGTACCGCTGGCCGAGCTTGTCCGGGTGCAGGTCGATGCCCAGCACCGCCGACCGATCGTCGGTCCGCACGTGGCGCAGGAACAGGCGCCCAATCATGACGCCGTGCTCGTCCTCGACGGCGAAGGGCATCTGCCGCTGCCTGTGGACGATGTCGTCGAACCAGCGGCCGCGCTGCTCGGCGTCCATGCGCCGCGGGCTGGTGCCCACCAGGAGCGGGTCGGCGTAGTCGGGCCACTGCTGCCAGGCGTCGACGTCCGCCCGAGCGAAGGGTCGGATACGGACGCGCGGCCCGGCGGCGACGGTGTCGCGGTCGGCAATAGCCACGGGCGACCTCAGAGTTTCCTGGGAGAGCGACAATCGGCCATGACGCGCTAATTAATTGGAACCATCTTACGACGCGAGGCAGCCCGCTGACCGCCATGAGGCGCGTGCCCTACAGTACGGTCTCAGCGATGTACCAGTCACCCCGTGGGACCCACGACGTCCTGCCCGAGGACGTGGCCGTCTGGCTGCACGTCGAGGCCGAGGCGCGCCGGCAGGCTCGGCTGGCCGGCTATGGCGAGATCCGCACGCCCACGTTCGAGGAGACGGCGGTTTTCCAGCGCGGCGTCGGCGCGGCCACGGACATCGTCGAAAAGGAGATGTACACCTTCGGCGACAAGGGCGGCGACAGCCTGACGCTCCGGCCGGAGGCCACCGCCGGCATCGTGCGCGCCTACCTCCAGCACGGCATGGCCAGTCGCCCACAGCCGGTCAAGATCTTCTCGATCATCCAGGCGTTCCGCTACGACAGGCCGTCCAAAGGCCGGTTCCGCCAGTTTCACCAGGTCGACTTTGAAGCTATCGGTGAGGGGGACGCCCTGGTCGACGCCGAGCTCGTGGCCCGGCAATGGCGCTTCTACGCCCAGCTCGGGCTGGAGGGGCTGAGCTTGCAGCTGAACAGCATCGGCGACAGCGTCTGCCGACCGGGCTACGTCGCGGCGTTGGCCGAGTACTTCGAGCGCCACCGGTCGAGTCTGTGCGGGGACTGCCAGCGGCGGCTGCTGACGAACCCGCTCCGCGTGCTCGACGACAAGACTCCGTCCTGCCAGCCAATCCTGGACGGGGCACCGCGCAGCGCGGACCACCTGTGTGGGCCCTGCCAGGAGCACTTCGACCTGTGGCTCGGGTATCTCCGCGCGGCGGGTCTGCCGTTCACCGTGAGCGCCCGGCTGGTGCGCGGCCTGGACTACTACACCCGCTCCGTGTGGGAGATCTGGCCGCCGAAGGTGGGCGCGCAGAGTACCCTCGGTGGTGGCGGTCGGTACGACGGGCTGGCGGAGCAGCTGGGCGGCCGCCCGACACCGGGCGTGGGCTTCGCCACAGGCATCGAGCGCATCATCCTGGAGCTGAGGGACCAGGGGGTCACGCTGCCGGTGGCCCCCGGGGTCGACGCCTACATCGCCTACCAGCACGCGGGCGGCAAGGGAGCCGCCGTTCGCCTGGCCGAGTCGCTGCGGTCGAACGGCATCAGCAGCGAGCTGGCCTTTGGGGAGCGCAAGCTGGGCAAGCAGCTCGCGGCGGCGGACCGGGCCGGCGCTCAGGCGGCGCTCATCCTGGGCGACGACGAGCTCGCCAGCGAGACGGTCACCATCAAGGACCTGCGCGACAGCCGCGAGCAGCGCACGGTGCCCCGGGGCGACGTCGTGAGCGAGCTGCGAAGGCCCAGGGCGTGAGCCGGCTGAGCGGGGCGGCCGAGGAGCGGTTGGCCAGCACCCGCGAGCGCTACGACGCGATCTCGCGCGAGCTGTCGGACCCGGCCACCTTTGGCGACGTGCGCCGCGCCGCCGAGCTGGGGCGCGAGCAGGCGGACCTCGCCAGCACCGTGGAGCGCTACGAGCTGTTCCTGGCCCTGGCAACACGGCTCGACGAGGCGGAGGAGATCTTGCGCGACGGCGCCGACGACGACATGCGCGGCCTGGCACAGGAGGAGATCGCCGAGCTGGAGCCCCAGCTGGACCAGGTCGTCGCCGCGCTGAGCGAGATCCTCCAGCCCCGCGACCCGAACGACGAGCGTGACGTAATCGTCGAGATTCGCGGGGCTGAGGGCGGGCAGGAAGCGAACCTGTGGGCCGGCGACCTGATGCGGATGTACATGCGCTACGCCGAGCTCCGCGGCTGGAAGGTGGAGGTCCTGAACACCAGCGAGACGGACCTCGGCGGGGTCAAGGAGGTCACCTTCGAGATCCACGGACGGGGCGCGTACTCGCGCCTGAAGTTCGAAGGCGGCACCCACCGCGTGCAGCGGGTTCCCGCGACGGAGACGCAGGGCCGCATCCATACGTCGACGGCCACGGTGACGGTGCTGCCGAAGGCGGAGGAGGTGGACGTGGAGGTCCGCGACGAGGATCTGCGCGTGGACGTTTACCGCGCCGGCGGCCACGGTGGCCAGGGTGTCAATACCACCGACTCGGCGGTGCGCCTGACCCATCTGCCCACGGGCATGGTCGTCACCTGCCAGGACGAGCGGTCCCAGCTGAAGAACAAGGCGCGGGCGCTTGAGGTGCTGCGCTCGCGGATCTTCGAGATGGAGCTGCGCAAGCAGCACGAGGCCGTCGGGGCCATGCGGCGACTCCAGGTTGGCAGTGGCGAACGGGCGGAGAAGATCAGGACCTACAACTTCCGTGAGAACAGGGTCACCGACCACCGGATCAATCTGACAGTGCACAACCTGGATCGCATTCTGGAAGGCGCGCTGGACCCGCTCATCGACGCCCTGAGTCAGGCGGCACGCGACGAGTAATCCCGCTGCGCCGCTCATGGTGAGCCTGTCAAGACCCGCTCATGGTGAGCCTGTCGCGCTTCGCTGCGGCCTGCGGCCTGACGAACCATGCGCTTGTCGTCCTTCGGCAGGCTCAGGACGAGCGGGATCTGCCAACCATCCGCCACACCCCTTCCTGCCTGCAACGGCGGGCTTCCTGCTGAACCGGGCGACCGCGCGGCTCCGGGCGGCCGGGTCGGCCAGCCCACGCCTCGACGCCCAGCTGCTGTTGGCTCATGCAGCTGGCTGGCAGCGGACGGCCGTGCTGGCCCACCCGGAGTGGGCGCTGGGCCCAGCGCAGTCCGCGGCGTTCGAGGCGCTGGTGGCGCGGCGCGCCGCGCGGGAGCCGATCGCCTACCTGGTGGGGGAGCGCGAGTTCTACGGCCGCGCCCTGCGCGTCGATAGCCGGGCGCTGATCCCGCGCCCAGAGACCGAGCTGCTGGTGGCGCTCGGCATCCGTGCCGTCGCGCGTTGGCGGGCGGCCGGAGTGGAGCCGGTCATCCTCGACGTCGGGACCGGATCCGGAGCCATAGCTGTCACGCTGGCGGCGGAGACTGGCGCGTCGGTCGTGGCGATCGACGTCTCCTGGGCAGCGCTGACGCTGGCCGCCGAGAATGCCGCGCTCCACGGGCAGGGCGGCCGGGTCCGGCTGGTCCGGAGCGACCTGCTGGCCGGGGTCCGCGCACCCGTCCACGTGGTGGTGGCGAACCTGCCGTACCTGCCGACGGGCCGGCGTCTGCCGCGCGACGTCGCCGCGTACGAGCCGGGGATCGCCCTGTACGCGGGGCCGACGGGGACCGAGGTCAGCGAGCGGCTCTTGCGACAGGCGGTGTCGGCGCTGGCGCCAGGTGGCACGCTGATCCTGGAGCTGGACGAGCGCGAGCAGGCGGCGCGGCTCAAGCGGCTGGCCCACACGCTGTGGCCCAGCGTTGCGACGGAGGTGCAGCTGGACGGGGGCGGGTGTGCGCGGGTCCTGTGGCTGCGGACGGACGGGCCCAGGTGACTTAAATCGGACTGATCCAGGCTACAGTGTCAGGCATGTCGCTCGCCGCCGTGGCGGCCCCGCCGCTGGGGCTCCAGATCGCCTCGGTCGAGCCAACGTCCGGGCTGGCCCGGGCTGGTTTGCGGTCGGGGGACACGCTGCTGGCCATTGACGGGCTGGTACCGCGCGACCTGCTCGACCTGCACGTGGACCTGCCGAGCGCGCGGCACCTGACCATTCAGCAGCCCGACGGTGTCCGGCGCGTGATCGACCTGGCAGGGGTAGAGCCCAGCGTGGAGGGCCTGGCGCTGGCCGAGCCGATGCCCGGCGGCATTCGCGAATGCAACAACCACTGCGAGTTCTGCTTCATCCGCGGCCTCCCGCGTGGCCTGAGGGGCACGCTCTACGTCTTCGACGACGACTACCGCTACTCGTTCGTCTGGGGCAGCTTCCTCACGCTGACCAACCTGGACGAGGCCGACTGGGCACGCATCGGCTTTCAGCGCCTCTCGCCACTGAACGTCTCCGTGCACGCCACCGACCCCGCTGTACGGCGGCGCCTGTTGAACAACCGACACGCTCCGCCAATCCTGCCGCAGCTGGAGCGCCTCGGCCGTCTCGGAGTGCAGGTGCACGCCCAGGTGGTGCTGTGCGCCGGCGTGAACGACGGCGCCATCCTGGAACGCACCGTCGCGGATCTGGCCGACCTGTACCCCACGGTGCTGGCGATGGCCGTCGTGCCGGTCGGACTGACGCGCTTCTCGCGCGTGGCCACTATCCGGCGGCCAACTCCCGCCGAGGCGGCCGCGGCGCTCGGGGCCTGTGAGCGATGGCACGACAGTCTGCGTGCCCGCCTGGGGGTCGGGTTCGTCTACCCGAGCGACGAGCTGTTCGCCCTGGCCGGCCGGGACGACCTGCCGCCGGCAGCGTGGTACGACGGATTCCCGATCCTGACCAACGGCGTCGGCATGATGCGCAGTATGCTCGACGACTGGGACCGTCGCGTGGCCCGGCGGCGGCGCGCCCCGGCCGCGTCCCGCGTGGCCTGGCTCACTGGCCCACTGGCCGCCCCGGCGCTGAACCGCATGGCCGACCGCTGGGAGTCGTTTGCCGGCTGGCGACCGAGCGTGCACGTCGTCGAGAACCGCTTCTTCGGCGAGGGCGTGACCGTGTCCGGGCTGCTCACGGGCGCGGATCTCGTGGCCGCCCTGCACGGGCTGCCGCGCGAGCTGGACGACGTCGTCATCCCCCGCGGCGCCTTCGGCTTCGACGGTCAGGCCACGCTGGACGGGGTGTCTGCCGAGGAGGTGGGCGCGGCGCACCCCGGCCGGGTGCACCTGGCCGCGACGCCGGCCGAGCTGTTGGCGATCCTGACCCGCCCGTAGCCTACCGCGATAGCGACAGCAGGATCTCGCCGAACGCCGCGCCCTGCTGCACCGCCACCAGACGGCGCCGGCTCAGCTCGAGAACGGCAAGAAAACTCGCCACGACCTCGTCGACGGTGACGCCGGCCAGCTCGCCGAAGGACACGCTCTGGCGTGTCCTCAGCAGGTCGAGGATCAGCCGCCGCTTCTCGTCGACGCTGGCGCGCACCACGAGGGGCAACTGTGCAGGCTCCGGCTCCCGGCGCGTGCGCAGCTGGCGCCACACCGCCAGCAGCGCCTCGGGCGCGATTGGCGCCAGGGGCGCCGCCGCCAGCGAGACCGCGGCGTCGCGGACCGTGGGGTACGCGCGCAGCCCGCGCTCCTCGAGCCTCTGCAGCGACTCGGCCGCGGCGCGGAAGACGCGGTAGGTCTCCAGCCGGGCGGCTAGGTCCGACGCCGAGTCCTCCTCGGCCGGGTCCGGCGTGTCCGTCAGCAGCAGAGCTCGGGATTTCAGCACGAGCAGCTTGCCGCCGATGGCCAGGAAGTCGGCCAGCAGGTCGGCGTCCAGCTCGGGCAGCGCGCGGAGCTGCGCCAGGTACTGGTCGGCGACGGTGGCCAGGCTGACGTCGGTGATCGGCAGCCGCCGCTGCTCGATCAGCCGCAGCAGGAGCTCGAGCGGGCCCTCGAAGCAGTCCAGCCGCAGCTGGACGAGCCTGTCGCCCGGGGCAACCGCGAGTGTCATGGGCTACCCGACGCTGACGCGGCCGCCCGCCCGCTTCATCTCCAGTAGGTACTCCTTGGCGGCCTGGACCGGGTCGGCCGCGTGCTCGACAAGATCGGTCAGGGCGCTGGCGACGATGGCGCCGTCGGCGCCGAGGGACGCCACTGTCCGGACGTGCTCGGGGCGGGCGATGCCGAACCCCACCAGCAGGGGGGCGGCTGTCGCCGCCTGCACTCGTTGGAGAAAATCGCCCAACGTGCTGGACAGATCCGAGCGCGCCCCGGTCACGCCGACCAGGGCGACGCAGTAGATGAACGCCGGCCGGAGCTCCGCGACGGCGCGCACCCGCGCGTCCGAGCTGGTCGGAGCCAGCATGGGCGCCAGGGCCAGCCCGTGGCCGGCCAGCGCAGCGCGGAACGCGGCGCTCTCCTCCGTCGGCAGGTCTGGGACGATGGCGGCGTCGACGCCGGCAGCGCTCAGCGCGGCCGCGACCACGTCGTTGCCGCGCTGCAACAGCGGGTTGTAGTAGGACATGAGCGCCAGCGGCGCCGCCGGCGACAGAGCCCGGATGAAGCGAGCGAGATCCAGCGCCGTAGCGAGGCCGGCGCCGTTGGCGACCGCGCGGGCGTTGGCGCGCTGGAGGGTGGCGCCGTCGGCGAGCGGGTCGGAGAACGGGACGCCGATCTCGAAGCCGTCGGCGCCGGCCGCGAGCGCCGCCTCGGCGAGGGCCCGGCTGGTCGGGACGTCGGGGTACCCGGCGGTGAGGTACGGGAACAGTCCGGCTTCGCCGGCGCCGCGCAGACGGCTGAAGGTGTCGGAGAGGCGGCTCATGTGAGCAGGTGCTCCTGCCCGGTCGCCGCTGCCACCGTGTAGACGTCCTTGTCGCCGCGGCCGGACAGCGTGACCAGGGTGATCCCGGCGGTCGGGTTGGCGGCCACCCAGGCGAGGGCGTGGGCGGGCTCCAGCGCAGGGATGATGCCCTCGGTCCGGGTGAGCTGGAAGAAGGCGTCGAGGGCCTGCTTGTCGTCGACGCTGACGTAGCGGACGCGGCCGGTGTCCTTGAGGTAGGAGTGCTCGGGGCCGACGCCGGGGTAGTCGAGGCCAGCCGAGATGCTGTGCGTCAGAGCGATCTGGCCGTCCGTCTGCTGGAGCAGGTAGGAGTGGGCCCCGTGGAGCACGCCGGGCGCTCCGGTGCCCAGGGTAGCGGCGTTGTCGCCCAGCCCGGGCCCGCGCCCACCGGCTTCGACTCCTATCAGCTCGACGTCGGCGTCTTCGAGGAACGCGACGAACGAGCCGATAGCGTTGGAGCCGCCGCCGACACAGGCGACGACGCGGTCCGGCAGCTGGCCGATGGACTCGAGAGCCTGAGCCCGAGCCTCCTGGCTGATGACCGCCTGAAAGACCCTGACGATCTCCGGGTAGGGGTGCGGCCCAACGGCGCTGCCGATCAGGTAGTAGGTGTTCTGGACGTTGGTCACCCAGTCGCGGAACGCCTCGCTGGTGGCGTCCTTCAGGGTCCTGGTGCCGGCGCTCACCGGCCGAACGTCGGCGCCCAGCAGACGCATACGGTAAACGTTGGGCGCCTGCCGCTGGATATCTTCCTCGCCCATGAAGACGACGCACTCGAGCCCGAGCATGGCGGCGACCGTTGCCGTGGCGACTCCGTGCTGGCCGGCGCCGGTCTCGGCGATGACGCGCCGCTTGCCCATGCGGTGCGCCAGCAGGCCCTGTCCGAGCGCATTGTTGATCTTGTGCGCGCCGGTGTGGGCGAGGTCTTCCCGCTTGAGCAGCACGCGGCCGCCGCCCGCCGCCCGGGCGAAGCGCGCCGCCTCGTACAGGGGGGTCGGTCGGCCAACGTAGCTGCCGAGCAGGCTGCGCAGGGTGTCGGTGAAGGACGGGTCGGCCATCGCCTCGCGAAAGCCCCGCTCCAGCTCGACCAGGGACGGCATGATAGTTTCGGGCACGTACTGGCCGCCGTACGGGCCGAAGCGGCCCGGGACGGCGTGGCTGGCGGTGGAGCTGGCGCCAAAGAGCGCGGGTGAGCTAGTCATAGTCTTAAATCCTCACTGCCTCGCGTTCGAGAGGTGGCGATCGCGTCTCGGGAGGAGCGGGCGATCTCATCGTGGGTCCGTACCGCGTCGAGAAAGGCACGCACCAGTCGCGGGTCTTTGCCGCCGTCGCGGTACTCGACGCCGCTGCTGACGTCCACGCCGCGGGGCCCGAGCGTGGCGAGCACTGCCGGCACGTTGTCGGGTCGGAGGCCGCCAGCGACCAGGCACTCCTGGCCGACGTCCCGCAGGGCTGGCCAATCGAACGTCGCACCGGTGCCCCCGTACAGGCCCTCCGCGTGGGTGTCAAGCAGGTAGACCGCCGCGCCAAGGGCGTCGCTGCGCACCAGGTGGGCCGCCTCGGCTTCGCCGCCCCGGCGGACGTGGACCGCCTTCACCACCGGCCGCGGCATCTGGCGCACGGTCGCGGCAGTCTCATCGCCGCTGAGCTGGACGTAGTCCAGGTCCGCCAGGCTGGCGGCCCGTCGAGCCTCCCCGGGGGTGGGATTGACGAACACCCCAACCGCCGACCAGGCGGGCTGCTCGGCGCGAAGGGTCTGGATGATGGCGGCCGCGGCCTCGGCCGCGATGGCGCGTCGCGACTCCGGCCAGAGGACGAACCCGAGCCAGTCAGCGCCAGCAGCCAGGGCGGCGCGCCCCTCGGCGACGTCCCGTATACCGCATACCTTCACCAGGGTCACGAAGTATCTCCCGTGACTCTTACCGGCGTGCCCGCGGCCACCAGCTCGCGCAGCCGTTCGCCAGGGTCGGCCGAGCGAACCAGCGCCTCGCCGATGAGGACGGCATCGGCGCCCGCGTCGGCCAGGGCGCGCATCTGGGCCGGGTCCGAGACTCCGCTCTCAGCCACGAAGGTGCAGGTCGTCGGCACGAGGTGGCGCAGCCTCAGCGCCAGCGACGGGTCGGTGACCAGAGTATCCAGGTCGCGGTTGTTGACCCCGACGACGCGGGCGCCAGCGGCCAGCGCGCGCCCCACCTCCTCCCCCGAGTGGGTCTCGACGAGCGCGTCCAGGCCCAGCGCGTGAGCCAGCGCCAGCAGCGACGCGAGAACCGGCTGGTCCAGCGCGCGGACGATCAGCAGGACGGCGTCGGCGCCGAGGGTGCGCGCTTCGTACACCTGGTATGCGTCGACGACGAAGTCCTTGCGCAGGGTCGGCAGGCCCGATACACTCCGGGCGTCGATGAGGTCGGCGTCGCGGCCGCCGAAGAAGCGCTCGTCGGTCAGCACCGACAGGGCCGCCGCCCCGTTGGCCGCGTAGACGCGGGCGAGATCGGCGGCCGACGCGCCCGGGCGCAGCTCGCCCCCAGACGGGGAGCGCCGTTTGATCTCGGCGATGATCCGCGGCCCCGCGCCACCCCTGAGGGCAGCAGCCAGGCCGCGCGGTTCGGGCGCCGTGTGGCTGGCCTGCTCGAGCGCGGCGAGCGGGCGGCGGCGCATCCGCTCGGCCACCTCCCGCCGCTTGTGGCGCAGAATCTCGTCGAGGATCATGCCGCGGCAACCGGCAAGGCTGTGCGCGCCCGCTGGGATGTCTCGACGACCTGCTCGACCTTGGCCCGGGCACGGCCACTGTCGATCTCGGCGGCGGCTCGCCGCACGCCCTCGGCAATCGACGGCACAAGCCCGGCGACGTACAGGCCCGCGCCCGCGTTGAGCAGAACGACGTCCCGCGGCGGGCCGACTTTACCGGCGAACACGGCGGCGGCCAAAGTCAGGTTCGCGTCGACGGTTCCACCACGCACAGCGTCCGTCGGGGCTCGACTGAGCCCATAGCGCTCCGGTTCGATACTGTAGGAGGTCAGCGTGCCGCCGCGCGTCTCGTGGACCTGGGTGGGCCCGCTGATCGAGATCTCGTCCAACCCGTCGGCGCCGTGGACGATGAGCGCGTGCTCGGCGCCCAAGAGCGCCAGCACGCGGGCCAGCGTCTCGCCGAGGCCGGGCACCGCTACGCCGGTCAGCTGGCGCCGCGCTCCGGCCGGGTTGGTGAGCGGTCCGAGGATGTTGAAGACGGTCCGGACGCCGAGCTCGCGCCGGGGGACGACGGCGTGGCGCATCGCCGGATGGTAGAGCGGCGCGAACATGAACCCGAAGCCGGCCTCGGCGACGCACTGGGCCACGCCCTGGGGCGGGAGGTCGATGGCCACGCCGAGCGCCTCGAGGTAGTCGGCAGCGCCGCACGCGCTCGTCACGCTGCGGTTGCCGTGCTTGGCGACCCGGCCACCGGCGGACGCGACGACGAACGCGCTCAGCGTGCTGATGTTGAACGTCCCCGAGCCGTCGCCGCCTGTCCCGACGAGATCCACGACGTCCGGTCCCGCGTCGACCCGCGTGGCGGCTTCGCGCATGACTTCGGCCAGGCCGGCGATCTCGTCAGCCGTCTCACCCTTCATCCGTAGCGCCATGGCGAAGGCGCCAATCTGGGCCGACGTCGCCTCGCCGTCGACGAGCGAGCGCATCGCCGCGCTGGCCTCGTGCCGTGTCAGGTCGCGCCCGGTCACCAGGACGCCCAGCGCATCGCGCACGCTCATGCGGCTAGCTCCCCAGTCGATGGCACGGCCCGGCGCAGTCGAAGTCGGAGAAAATTCGCCAGCAGCTCCTTGCCGCCCTCGGTGAGGATGCTCTCCGGATGGAACTGCACGCCCTCGACGGGGTACTGCCTGTGGCGGATGCCCATGATGACGCCGCTTTCCGAGCGCGCCGTGACTTCGAGCGCCTCGGGCACGGAGTCGGGCAGGACGCACAGCGAGTGGTAGCGAATGGCGTAGAAGGGGTTGCTGAGCCCTTCGAGCACGCCCGCGCCGCCGTGGAACACGCGGCTGCCCTTGCCGTGCATGAGCTCCGGCGCCCGCCCCACTGTCGCGCCGAAGGCCTCGGCGATCGCCTGGTGGCCGAGACAGACGCCAAGCGTCGGGATGGTCGGGCCCAGGGCACGGACCACCGCGACCGAGATGCCAGCGTCCGCCGGCGTCCCCGGCCCAGGCGAGATGACGACGGCGTCCGGAGCCATGGCCCGAGCCTCGTCGACCGAGATGGCGTCGTTGCGCCGCACCGAGACCGTGGCACCGAGCTCACACAGGTACTGGTAGAGGTTGTAGGTGAACGAGTCGTAGTTGTCGATGAGCAGGACGTGCTGGTTCACGCGACCGCCTCCAGACGTGATTTGACCCCAGCCGTAGCCGTGGCCGTGGCCGCGGCGGCCTCCATCCGCTCCGCGGCGGCGATGGCCGCGACCACGGCGCCAGCCTTGTTCAGCGTCTCCTGGTACTCCGTGGCCGGGTCCGAGTCGGCGACCACGCCGCCGCCAGCCTGGACGTAAGCTACCCCTTCTTTCAGCACCATCGTCCGAATCGTGATGGCTGTCTCCAGGTCGCCGTCGCGGTTGAAGAAGCCGATGGCGCCACCGTACGGTCCGCGGCGATCCGATTCCAGCTCCGCGATCAGCTCCATGGCCCGGATCTTGGGCGCTCCGGTCAAGGTGCCCGCCGGGAAGCAGGCCCGCAGCGCGTCCACGGCGCGCAGGTCGTCGCGCAAGGTGCCGGTGACGTGCGAAACGATGTGCATGACGTGCGAGTAGCGCTCGATGGCCATGAGGCGCGGCACCGACACCGTCCCGGGCTGGCAGACGCGGCCCACGTCGTTGCGGCCGAGGTCGACCAGCATGAGGTGCTCGGCCCGCTCCTTCTCGTCGCCCATGAGACGTTCGGCCAGCGCGTCGTCGGCTTCGGCCGAGGCGCCGCGCGGCATGGTCCCGGCGATGGGGCGGGTGATGACCTGGCCGTCTTCGACCAGGACCAGCAGCTCGGGCGACGCCCCGACGATCTGGTAGCCGCCGAAGTTCAGGAAGTACATGTACGGGCTGGGGTTGATCGAGCGGAGGGCCCGGTACAGACCGACCGGCGACGCCGCGGTCCGCACGGACAGGCGCTGGGAGGGCACGATCTGGAAGCATTCGCCGGCGGCGATAGCCTCCTTGGCCTGCAGCACCCGCTGCTCGTACTCTTCGCGCGAGGTGTTGGAGACCACCGGCGCGAGCGGCTCCTTCGGCCCGCCGAGGGTGTCTTCGAGCCCCACTGTCGGCACTCCCTGGCGCAGCCGGTCCAGCATCTCCTCCAGTCGCTGGCAGCCACGGCGGTAGTCGCTCGGCAGATCCTCGGTCAGCGGCACGTAGGTGACAACCTTGATGGTGCGGCGCAGGTGGTCGAACACGAGCAGCGTGTCCACCATGAGCAGGTGGGCCAGCGGCAGTCCGAGCGGGTCGTTGGCGGCGGCAGGGATACGCGGCTCGAACTTCCGCGCCAGCTCGTAGGCGAGAAAGCCGACAGCGCCGCCGCCAAACCGCGGCAGTCCGGGCAGCTTGGCCACGCCCTCGCGCGCCACGAGCCGGTAGACGAGGTCCAACGGGTCCTGGTACGTCAGGTCAGCGACACCATCGGCACCCCGGTAGACCGCCCGGTCGTCGTAGATCTCGAGGCTGCGCTCGAGCCCAGTCGCGACGAACGAGTAGCGGGCGACGAACTCACCGCCCTCGACGCTCTCGAGCAGGAAGCTGCCAGGGCCGGCGCCCAGCTTGAGCAGGGCGGACACGGGTGTCTCGAGGTCGGCCAGCACCTCGCGGTAGATGGGGGCGTAGCGAGCGGTCGCGGCCATGCGCCCCAGCTCGGCCAGCGTCGGGACAACACCAGTACCAGTAGTCGTCACGCGCGCCCCCCGACGGCCTCGACGGTGGCCCGCGCGGCACCGAAATAGTCCAGCCCCATCGCGTCCCGAGCCAGGCGCAGCGTCTCGCGCGCCTCCTCGCGGGCCCGCCGGCTCCCCTCGGCAAGAATGTCGTCGAGCAGACCCGGCTGCCTCTCGTACGCGGCGCGCCTGTCTCGGATGGGATCGAGAAAACCGTTCAGCGCCGCCACCAGCTTGCGCTTTACCTCGACGTCGCCAACTGTACCCTTGACGTACCGCGCCTTCAGCTCCTTGACCTCGGCAGCATCCCTGTTGAAGGCGTCGTGGTAGACGAACACGGGGTTGCCCTTCACGTGGCCGGGGTCGGTCGCCCGCAAACGGGTGGGGTCGGTAAACATGGCCATGACGCGCTTGCGGACGGTCTCGGCGTCGTCGGCAAGGTAGATGACGTTGCCGACGGACTTGCTCATCTTGGGGCCGCCGTCGGTACCCGGCAGGGTGGGGATACGCCCGACCAAGCCCTCGGACTCGGGAAATACTGGCCCGTAGAGGGCGTTGAAGCGGCGCGCGATCTCGCGCGTCAGCTCGATGTGCGACAGCTGGTCCTTGCCGACGGGCACCACCTCGCCGCGGACCATGAGGATGTCCGCCGCCTGGAGGACCGGGTAGTTCAGCAGCCCGAGCGAGGCGCTCTCCATCTTCAGGTCGCGCACCTGCTCCTTCAGCGTAGGAATGCGCTGAGCGCGCGGGGCCGAGACGAGCATCGTGAACAGCAGGAAGAGCTCGGCCACCTCCGGGATGAGCGACTGCAGGTAGATGGTGCTCTTCTCGGGGTCGATGCCTACTGACAGGAAGTCGAGCAGCGCCTCGCGGATGTTGCCGCCGATCTCACGCGACGACTCGTAGTAGGTGGTGAGGGCGTGGTAGTCAGCGATGAGGAAGAAGCACTCGAACCGCGGGTCGTCCTGGAGCTCGAGGTCCTTTTCGAGCGTGCCGATGAAGTTGCCCAGGTGGAACCTGCCGGTGGGCCGCAGGCCAGTGAGCAGCCGGCGGCGGCCGCCGGTGCCGAGCTGGCTGGGCGCGCCTGGAGGAGGGCCGGCGCGACCGTCGTGATGAGGGGCATTGGCCATGGGGTGGGGTTGATCCTCGCTGGCTGGACACAAAAAAGCTCTCGTCCACAAGGGACGAGAGGCTTCGCGAGTCTCGTGGTGCCACCCTCATTCGCCACCGGCGTGATGCCGGCGGCCTCGTTGCGGACGCGGCCGACAGGCGCGGCGACGTCCTGAGCTCTGATAACGGTGCTCGTTCCGTCCGAGCCTACCGCGGCGGGCGCTGCCCCCGTTTCGGTCGGCGACTCGCAGGTCCATTCGGCGTCTGGCGAGGCACCGGCTCACACCGCACCCGGTTCTCTGAGCCCGCCCGGACGCGTACTCGTCCTGGTCAACGTCTGTGTGATTCGATTACCCGGACTATACGCGCCCCCGGGCGCGCGGTCAATGGTGCACGCGCTCAGGGGAGTGACCGAAGATTGCCAGATCCGCTCGTCCTGAGCCTGTCGAAGGATGAGCATGGTTCGACAAGCTCACCATGAGCGGCCTTAAGCGGCCAAAGTCCGGTCACTCCCCGCGCTCAGACCAGCGGGAAGCGGTCCAGCACCGTGTAGCGCGGGCCGGTCGGGGCGAGCTGGCTGTCGAACAGGCAGAAGTCCTCGGCCGGGAAGGCGAGCGGTGGGCCGGCGGCGGGTGGCCACGGCAGGGTGGTGGCTGGGGCGCCGTCACGCCGCCGGGCCAGGGTGACGTGCGGGGCGAACGGGCGATCGTCGCGGCGCACCCCCACGGAACGGAGCCGCTGGGCCAACGCGGCTTGCAGTCTGGTCAGCCCGGCAAGGTCGCCCGCCAGGCCCGCCCACAGCGCGCGCGGGGCGCGCCGCGGGCCGAACGCGCCGAAGCCGGCGAGCGCCAGCCCGATAGGGCCGCCAGGCCACTGCGCCGCCGTCTCGCGGCCGACCGTGCGCAGCGACTCCAGAGCCGCGGGTGGCTGCTCGCCCAGGAACGCCAGGGTGACGTGCAGCAGCGCTGGGTCGACCCAGCGGTAGCCATGGTCGTCGGCGGGCGTCCCACCTGGCCGTGTCCTGCCCAGCGCCGCGCGAGCGTCCGGCGGCAGCTCGATCCCGAAAAAGAGCCGCACGGCGTCACGGCGTGGGGGTGGCCGGCGGCGCCAGGCGCCACTGCTCGACGTTCCACGTCTCGCCAGCGGGCGCAGGCGTGGGCCGGAGATTCAGCAGCGCGCTGGAGGCCGCCGTCGTGATCGGCCGAAGCACCAGCGGCAGCACTGGTAGGTCGGCTTGCCAGACGGTCTGGAGCTCGCCAAAGGCCGCGCGGCGGCCGCCCTGGTCAAGGCTCCCCTGCACGTAGTCGAGCAGCTGGTCGGAGCGCGGATTCTTGTAGTCGCCGTAGTTGCCGCCGCGGTAGGCGTTGTCCCTGGTGGGAACGCTGCGCGAATGCATGGTGTAGGTCTGGTCCGGGCCCGGATCGTAGCCGCTGACCCAGGCGAACTCGGCCAGATCGAACTGGCGCGCCGCCAGGGTCTGCGGCGAGGCCGGGGTCGCCTCGAACAGGGCCAACGACGGGACGGCGTCGACTTTCAGCTCGACGCCGACCTGCGCCAGCTGGTCCCTGACGCCGGTGAGGAGCGCGTCGCGGAAGCTCCCGCCCGGGGTGATGGCCGTCAGGCTCAGCCGCTTGCCCTTCTTCTGGCGGACGCCGTCCGGCGCCCGTGTCCAGCCGGCACCGTCGAGCAGCCTCTCGGCACGAGCGCGGTCCGGCTGTAACAGGGGGACCGCGCCGTCGAACGCCCACGACCAGGTGGGTATCTGGGTCAGGGGGACGGCGCCCTTGCCAGCCAGCGCCATCCCGTTCAACGCGTCACGATCCAGAGCCGCCGCGAACGCCTGGCGCACGGCGGCATCGCCGAGGATGGGGTTGTCGAGGTTGAACGTGAGCTGCTCCCAGGCGTTGCCCGGGGTGTACCGGGCCTGGACGCCAGGCAAACTGTCCAGCGCTGGCGCGTCCGAGGCATCGAGGGCGTCGTGCGTGACCAGCTGCACCTCGCCGGCCGCGAGCTGGGACAGGCTGACGCTCTTGTCGCCAACGATGCGGAAGACGACGGTGTCGAAGAACGGTCGTCCCTGTCGGTTGGGGAGGTCCGCCCCGCGCGAGGCGAAGGTCAGCGCACTGCCCGCGTCCCAGGCCGCCAGGGTGTATGGCCCCGTACCCACTGGCGCGGTCGCCAGCGACGAGGCCGCGACCTTGCCCGCCGTCCGGCTGTGGCGTGGGTCGTCGCCCACCACCTGCCGCAGCAGGTGGCTGGGGTAGATGAAGGGCGCGTCGTACAGCCCGAAAGCGGCCAGGGGGTCCATGACGGGGGCGTCGCTCTGGTCGCGGTACGTGTCTGGATCCAGCGCCTTGGCTTGAGCGGCCGACAGGTAGACGAACTTGACCGTGTAGTCGTCGACCTTCTCCACGGTGTCCATCTTGTCTTCGACAGCTGTATCGAAGCCGGCGTCCGGGTTCATCATCAGTAGCCACATGTAGACGACGTCGTCGGCAGTGAACGGGACGCCGTCGCTCCAGGTGACGCCCTGGCGGAGCGGCATGGTGACTTCGAGCCGGCGGTTGGGGCCGCTGCCGGTGACCTGGATCAGGCCGTTGTCGGCGCTTGGCACTTGGGCGGCCAGGTCGGGGTAGGGCTGCATGTGGTCGTCGAGCCCGACGAGCGGGTCGTACACCAGGTTGGACACGAGCTGGGCGGCTACGGCGCCGGAGTTGTAGAGGCGGTCCGGCTCCTGGCCCAGCGCCACGACTATCGTGTTGAAGCTGGAGCCCGGGTTGGTTTGTGTCGTCTGCGCCCGGCCCGGACCGGCGCCCGCGAGGGACAGCGCCAGAACGAGGGTCCCCAGGAAGGCCGGCAGCGGGCGGGGCACCAGGCGCCGCGGCCTACCTCTCCTGGGGGTCGAGAGCGTCCCTGAGGCCGTCTCCCAGGAAATTGAAGGCGAGCATGGTGAGCGCGATGGCGAGGCCCGGGAACAGGACCATGTGCGGGGCGGCGAAGATCGCCTGGCTGCCGTGCTCGATCATCGTGCCCCAGCTTGCCGTTGGCGGCCGAACGCCGAGACCGATGAAGCTGAGGATAGCCTCCGTCAGGATGGCGTACGGGATGCCGTAGGTGAGCGTGACGATGATCGGGCCGGCGGCGTTGGGCAGGAGGTGGGCGACGATCACGCGCGGCGCCGGAGCGCCCAGGGAGCGTGCCGCCACGACGTACTCGCGCTCGCGCAGGGACAGCAGCTGGCCGCGGATGATCCTGGCCAGATTGGTCCAGTTCACCAGACCGATCGCCAGGAAAATGTTGATGAGGCTGGAGCCGAGGGCGGCAGTGATGATGATCACGAACAGCAGGTCGGGGAAGGCGTAGAACACGTCGGTGAGGCGCATCAGGAAGTTGTCGGTGCGGCCGCCGAGGTACCCGGCGGTACCTCCCACCGCGCTGCCGATGATCAGGATGATCACTTGTACGAAGATGCCGACGGCGAGGGACACCCGGGCGCCGTGCAGCAGGCGGCTCAGGACGTCGCGGCCGATCTCGTCGGTGCCGAGCAGGTGGTCGGCGCTTGGCTTGCCGTACGACGTCCCCGGGAACAGTTGAGCCGGATCGTACGGCGCGATGACGGGCGCAAGTATCGCCAGGGCGACCAGGATGATGATGAACACCATGCCGCCAACCGCCAGCCGGTTCTTCAACAGGCGGCGCCAGGCGTCGCGCCACAGGCCGCGCGAGGTGCGCGGCGGCACCGCGACGGCGACCGACGACGGCGCCGAGGCCGGCGTCCTGGTGGAGCTAGCGCTGGAAATGCTGGTCGCAGCCAACGGCGTCACCTCGGACGTGAGATGAGAGTATGAAGGATCATCTGTAGCTTATGCGCGGATCGAGAAAACCGTAGATCACGTCCACCAGCAGGTTCAAAAACGCTATCACTGTCGCGTACAGGAGCGCCGATCCCATGATCAGCGAGTAATCGCGTTGCGAGATCCCCTGCACAAGAAGGCGGCCAACGCCAGGGATGTTGAACACGTTCTCGACCACGAGCGAGCCCGTGACCAGGAAGGCAAGGATCGGTCCTAACACGGTGACGACCGGGATCAAGGCGTTCTTCATCAGGTGGCGGCTGACAAGGGCCCGTTCGCGGAGGCCCTTCGCCCGGGCGGTGCGCATGAAGTCCTGCCGCTTGACGTCGAGCACGGCCGCCCGGGTGATGCGGGTGAGCAGCGCCGCCTGGCCGAGCCCGAGCGTGAGAACGGGCAGGATGTATTGATTCGGCTTGCCCCAGCCGCTGGTCGGCACGAGGTGGAGCGTCAGCGCCAGGACGAGGATCAGGATGAAGCCCAGGACGAAGCTCGGCACGCTGGCGAAAACCGTGCCGAAGCCAAGCGCCACGTAGTCGACCGACGAGTTCTGGCGCAGGGCGGCGATCACGCCCAGCGGCACGCCGACGAGGATCGCGACGATGCCGGCGAACAGGCCGAGGGAGGCCGTGTTCGGCAGGCCGGACAGGATGATCTGGGAGACGGGGCGGTCCTGGTAGACGTAGGAGGGCCCCAGGTCGCCGTGCGCCGCGGCCGAGATCCAGAGGAGGTACTGCTGCCAGGCGGGCTTGTCCAGGTTGTACTTCTGGTTCAGCGCCGCCACGGCCGCCGGGGGCACGCTCTTCTCATGATCCCACGGCCCGCCTGGTGTCAGCTTCATCAGCGAGAACGTGATGGCCGAGACGAACAGCAGGACGGGGACAAGCCACAGGAGGCGGCGGACAACGTAGCGCGTCATCGACACGAACCCCGAGCGCGAAAGGAGGTAGGGGAGGCGGGGGGGGGGGGGGGGGGGCCCCCCCCCCCCCCCCCCCGGGGCGGGGTTGTGCCCCCCCCCCACC
>JAABUZ0100002827.1_pt1 | contig 27631 bp, 25 predicted proteins | sample 5562091 | NCBI WGS metagenome assembly JAABUZ01 (sample SAMN12813069, study PRJNA571459) | rock metagenome | isolation source: Antarctica rocks | place: Antarctica: Victoria Land, Linnaeus Terrace sud | collected 2015-12-21 | reverse complement strand
TACCACTCGGCAATGTCGTCATATGTCTTCATCGGTACCATCTACCTTCCTGGTTCTGATCTGCTCGCGTTCGTCACAGGCTCTAGCATACCACATTCGCTATCACCTTTGGTGGAAATGCACTAGTGAGGTCGATGCAAAGGTTGGTCTCCTCTCTTCACCAACACAACCTGGGTACATCGATACGTTAGCAGCGCAACTTGATAAATTGCAACAGACGCCAGGAAACAATACTATATTGCGACAACACATTCAAAATGTGAAAAGCGCGATTGCCGATCTACGCGATTGGGTACAAAAGCTCCGAAACTACGATGTTCCCCTTGTGCAAGCTGCGAACATCGGGTACCCTGCTCTTGCTAATAATGCCCTGCAAGTCAAACAGATCGCAAGTGATGCCTACACAGGCCGTACCATTCCACCGGATAATGGTCCTCGTCCTACCCTAGGCTCGGCTGGTGCCTATCAAGCATACGTAGAATGTCAGTACCTGGCAACATTGGATATCAAGAAGGCATAGACTTTCAACACGTAATCTCTTGTAGTCGCTCGTTGCCTAACTACTTTCTTCGTTGCGCGATGCCTTCCTCAGTTGTACCGGTTGTAACTAATTCGTAGAGCGTGGCCTGTCCTTGTTTAGGGCGTAAGATGCGCCCGAGGCGTTGAATATACTCGCGTTTCGTACTATTACCGCTCACAATGATGGCTACGCGACAATCCGGTACATCCACGCCTTCATTAAGCACGCGCCCTGTTACAAGCTTGTTATATTGACCTGAGCGGAAACGATCAAGAATGGTGCGGCGTTCTTCAGCAGGAGTTTTATAAGTGATGCTAGGCAAGCAGAAACGGCGACTAATTTCTTCGACAACTGGATTGTATTCAGAGAAGAGAATGACCTGGTCATCGGAATGTAGTCGCAGCAAACGCTCAATTTCAGCATACTTTGCGGGCGTATTCATCGCTATATTACGTGCTTCCCGCCATGCCAACATCGCTACACGCGCCTCCGGATCACGCGCACTCATATAGATAATCTTCTGCTGAAAATCTTCTGGTGTGCGAATAACGATGCGCCGTCTCTGTAGGAATGCACGATAAATGCGACGTTGTTCCGCATAACGCACCTCATCTTCGCTGGAGAGCGCGATGGTGACATGTTCCTCCTGATACTGCGCGAGATAGTTGCCCTCGGTCAGTTCAGCGGGTGAACGTCGATACACCTCTGGCCCAATCAGTGCATTCAGGTCGGCATGTGCCATGTCGCTACGTTCGGGCGTCGCACTCAAACCTAGACGAAGTGGAGTAAAGGCACTTTCCGCGATTACACGGTAAGTGGGCGCTGGTAGATGGTGGCACTCGTCGAAAACGAGCAAACCAAAATGTCGCAACTCTCGCGGGTATAATGCGGCAGAGTCATAGGTAATAATCGTGATTGGCTTAATCTCTTTTTCACCACCGCCAAAGATACCGATGTCATCAATGGAGAGAGAGAGGGCAGACGAAAGAGCCACACGCCATTGGTGCAGCAGGTCAATAGTTGGCACGACCGCCAACGTCCACAGACCCGTCTCATGAATAGCCATCGCAGCCACAAATGTTTTGCCTGCGCCCGTAGGCAAGACAACTACACCAGTGCTTCCCTCAGCCCTCCAATTCGCCAATGCCTCATCTTGATAGGGACGCGAAGACATCGCCAGCGTTGTCTCGAATGGGAGAAATGGATGCTCTTCAAAGGCAACCATAAAAGGCGTTTCTTGTTGTTGGAGCGCATCTTTTATCGCTGTAAGATGGATAGGATAGGTACGCAAGAAGTGGTATCGCTTGTCCTGCTCAATATCACGGCTAACACTAGTCGGAAGATGCGGTCCAAATAATGCATCAAGCAGTTCTGAAAGAGATAGATTCGTGAATTCGTCAGGTGGAGTGATGGTGAGATCACGCCTCCGTAGGTCAAGTGTTGTGATAATGGCTGTAGACATATGTATGTATTACTCATTTTCAGAAAGCAAAAAGTGATTGCTGATCAACTAGTCGCGGCTTCTGTTGTATAGTACCACTTTCGTCAAACATTATCATGTCCAGAAAACTTTTCTCCATCAAAAAATGCGCGAGTTCAAGAAATATGCTTTCCTGCCGACGATAAAAGAAATAAGGTATCTTCAACCATATCTATTTTACGGAATTTACACACGTAGGAAGAGTATATTATGAAAACATTACAGGTTTACTTAAGACGATCACTTGGGCTCAGTATTGGATTAACTCTGGTCTTCAATGGTTTATTATTTGCTTGCCTACTTTTTAGGCCTGGAGCTCCTAATCTTGTCGTGCTTATAGATAACAGTTCACAAGCAATTGGTCCTTCAGTGACGTACCCCATGTCTAAAGACCTGATTCTTACCCACAATTTACACTTGGATATTGTGAAACGGCCTATCAAGCCAGCCGTACGACAGGGTACATGGCGAACTCTCCTGTACGATACTGTGCCATCGTTCGCTTAATTCTTTCTTGCGAACGGTGCCACATCCTGAACAGATTTGGCTGATATATTTGGAGTCAACCGTGAGGACGTGTACCGTACCAGATTCTTCCGCTTTGTACTGACATATGTTCACAAACGTACTCCATCCAGCATCCAGTATGCTCTTGTTTAATCCACCTTTTGCGGCTGCCCCGTTGGGAAGATATTTCCCGTTCTCATCCTGTTTCGGTTGTGGGGCTTTACTTATGTTTGACGGTGCAAGGTCTTCAAAGACAATGGTTTGGTAGGTGTTGACTAATTGCCTTGATTGCTTATGGAGGAAGTCGGCTCGTTGGTTCTTGACCTTACGGTGTGCTTTCGCAACCTGCTTACGGGCCTTGTCTCTCCTATGGCTTCCTCTCTTGCATCTGGATAACTTGCGTTGTTTACGCTTCAAGTCAGCTTGTGCTTTGCGAAAGAAACGGGGGTTCTCTATCGTGTCACCAGTAAGGCTTTCATGGCCTTGTCGAGTCGTAGCATCACGTCCTGCAACACCTGACTATGGATGTCTTTGTACTCTTCCCTGATGTCCTTCATCTCGGGCAAGTCTTTTTTCTGGTCGTAGTAGGTTACACCTTTGCCAGTATACTTATAGCTATCTTTCCTTTCAGACAAAGCGGCGTTGTATAACTCTCGACATCGGTTGAGGGTAAAGAAGAGCGTCTTCTCTTGCTCTTTGTTCGGATACAAGCGATACTTAAACGCTTAGTGCATCTTTACCCCCTTTCTGCAATCGTTCTTTTTCTTGCTGTACAAGCCGTTGAATAGTCTGTATCATCGACTCATGAGCCAGTGACGCAACGATCTTCAACTCTTACAACGTCTTTTTGTGTAGCCGTAAATTGGCATAATCTTTTGTATTCATGTACGCGTTTTACTATATTGCGTACACAAGGTCAAGTGCCAACTTTGCGCCTTTCATCCCTCATGACTCGAAGCCAGGGGGATTGCGGCGCGATTGCTAATAAATGTAAGGATGAAATACTTTATCAACCGCCGCGTAAAACCCCGTCCTTTTAAGGCGGGAGATATGAGCGGCGTTCCTTGTTGGAGAGGGGCATAGGGGATTGCTTGCCATTAAGTAGCATCGTGCTGTATAATGTTTTGCATGAACAAGATTGCTTACAAATCCAATCACAACGTCTACTACTCCTGCAAATACCACGTCGTGTGGTGTCCCAAGTATCGGCGGAAGGTGCTGATTGAGGACGTGACACAACGCTTAGAGCAGATCATTCGTGAAGTCAGCCAAGAGCACCAGGCAGAGGTAGTAAGTTTGGAGATCATGCCCGACCACGTGCATCTCTTGGTTGAATGTGATCCTCAGTTCGGGATACATCGGCTGGTGAGACTCATCAAAGGCCGTTCCTCGCGGTTCTTGCGTCAAGAGTTCCCCAGCCTCAAGACACGAATGCCAACGCTCTGGACAAATTCCTACTTTGTGAGCACAGTAGGTGGAGCACCATTCAGCGTCATCAAGCAATATATTGAGAACCAAAAGCATGTCTAAGCAAGCCTACAAGTTCAGATTGTATCCGACCTGCAAGCAACGAGAACGCTTGCAGTGGACACTCGACCGATGCCGCGAACTCTATAATGCGGCCTTGCAAGAGCGACGTGATGCCTACCGCATGGCAGACAAAAGTCTGAACTACTATGACCAAGCCAACCAACTCTCTGAGATCAAGCAAGACCGTGAAGAGTACAAAGATATCCATAGTCAGGTCTTACAGGATGTGCTTCGTCGCGTCGAGAAAGGCATGCAAGCCTTTTTCAGACGCGTCCTTCGGACGGGTCATTCGGGGAATGAACGATGAAGGAGCGATAGAGTCAAGGCAGCAGAGAAAGCAGGATTTCCGAGATTTCAAGGCCGTGATCGCTATGACAGCTTTACCTATCCGCAAGCTGGGTACGGCCTGATGCATGTCAAGCGCGTGTCGCTTTCTAAGATTGGCAGCGTCAAGGTCAAGCTGCATCGACCGATTGACGGCACCATCAAAACGTGTACCATCAAGCGCGAAGGCGAACTGTGGTATGTCGTGTTTGCCATCGCTCGTTCCCCAAACGACGTGTGTGAAGTCGAACCGGAACCGATGGAAGAAAATCGAGAGACAGTGGGCATTGACCTGGGCTTGTTGCACTTTGTGACCCTCTCAACCGGTGAGACGATAGAGAATCCACGCTACTACCGCAAGGCAGAGAAGAAGCTTGTAAAACATCAGCAGTCTCTTGCTCGCAAGAAACGCGGGAGCCATCGACGCCGTAAAACGGTGAAGGGAGTTGCGAAGGCTCATCGCAAAGTACGCCATCAACGCAACGATTTTCTCCATAAAGCTTCAAGACACCTCGTGAATACCTATGGAACGATTGTCTTTGAGGAATTGCAGCCCGCCAACATGAGCAAACGCCCAAAGATAAAGCAAGATGAGAATGGGAACTATCTGCCAAACGGAGCGGCAGCAAAAGGCGGATTAAACAAGTCGATCAATGATGCTGGGTGGGGCCAATTCCAACAGTTCTGCACCTACAAAGCTGAGAACGCTGGCAGGAAAGTGCTGTTCGTGAACCCCAAATACACCAGTCAAGCCTGTAGCGGCTGCGGCACGGTCAAGAAAAAGGAACTCAGTGAACGCTGGCATTCCTGTGAATGTGGTACTGAGCTAGACCGTGACCACAACGCCGCGATAAATGTCCTTCGGCTCGGACGGAGCCGTCAAGCTTCGGCTTGAGAAGTCCCGTGGCTTTAGCCCTGGGGAGTCGTCACTCTATAAAAATGTTAAATAACGTGTGAGCATGATTTATTTAAAACGAGTGTTGACGTCGACGTGATATCATGATACTGCATCTTACGCTGAACAGTATACATTTCTACGTTTATGAGAAGATGGAGCTACATCGAGCTATGCCCAAAATCACAACGAAGCAAGAACTGATAGAATATTTCGCGGAAAAGAGCCAGCGTACCTATGAAGGGAAGGCCTACATTGAAGCGGTGGTCTCTCTATTGATGCTACTCGACGAGACAGACAATATCACGGAGATTAAGTCTATGGTGCGGAGTATGCATCGCGAGAAACTGGCAGAGATACAGCGCACAGAAGATATCGCCACACGTATCGAGCAACGCAAACAACTCAGTGTGTACGACGATTGTTTGACACAACTACGCGGAATACCAGTAAGCTAAACTCCTACAACAACTATTTCTAATAGCCCTTTCAAGCACGATCAGGATGGAGACTTTATTCATGGAGACGGCAGATGAAAACATATCTATACTTGAAACACGACAAAAGCCGATAGGAGGCATCTCACCACTCGTCAAGCATTCTCCATTGATTACGATTGTAGCACTCTTCTACATCTTACTGTGGAGTTCGGCCTTCATTGCTACGAAAGTTGGCGTCACTCATAGTCCACCCCTCACACTCCTTGCTGCACGGTTTCTCACTGCCGCTCTGCTCATGACACTACTTGCATGGATATTGAAACTTTCTCGACCACGAGGCTGGCCTGCATGGAGACGACTAATTATTTTTGGGCTACTCAATTCCGGTATTTATTTGGGTTGTAGCTATGAAGCATTACGCTATCTCTCGGCAGGGATGGGATCAATTATCTCTGCAATAAATCCACTGCTCTTGACATTGATCGCCCCACTTGTGCTACACGAACGACTGACGTGGCAGCGTATACTCGGGCTTGTACTGGGCTTTGGGGGCGTCCTCTTCGTAATGGGTGCGAGGCTCAACGGCAATAGTCATCTCGACACTCCTGGTGGCATGCTCGTAGCGTTTATTGGAGTTATAGGTCTCGTTGGTGCTACCGTGTTCTACAAACGCTATCCCCCTCAGGAACACGCTATCGTTGTCAACGCAGTACAATTAGGTGCGGCTGGCCTTGCATTGGTGTTACCAGCACTACTCTTCGAGCATCCTGAGCACGTTCCCATTGATACGCCCTTGATCTGGTCATTTCTCTATCTGGTCCTGGCGATAAGTATGGGGGCTTCGTTGCTCTGGTTCTGGCTTTTGAAACAGGGTGAGGCGAGTGTAGTCAGCTCTTACTATTTCTTGACACCAATTGCAGGTCTCGCACTGGCCGCATTGCTGCTGGGCGAACCCTTCGGACTACGTGATGCACTTGGGCTGGTCGCAGTCGCTATTGGTATCGCGTTAATCAATCGTCCGTCACGTGTTGTCTCTCCAAAGCAGACATAATCTTTGGAGAGAACAGACCTATGGCTTATTGCGAAAGTCCTATTCTTGCCTCAAGCTCGTCGGCAACGCTGTAAGGGTCACGTTCACGTTTGGCGATATCGTCAACGAGCATGTTCCACTCTTCCTCGCTGATTCTCGCTTTGAGGGAGTTCATGACGGTATGCAGGATGAGAGCTTGTAGCTCACTTCGCACCTGGCGTTGCGCTCGTTGCATCAGCATACCGCTTGTATTGAGGTACTCATGGTGTCGCTGCATGGCATCCACCACTTCCGCGATACCCTCATTTTTCAGAGCCGACGTTTTGACGATAGGAATTACCCATGCTGCTTTGCGCCGATTAGAATCGAGGCTGAGCATCATCGCCAGTTCCGCAACAGTCTGATTGGCTTCAGGTTTGTCGGCTTTACTGACCACAAAGATATCCGCGATCTCCAGGATACCAGCCTTGATTGCCTGAATACCATCACCCATACCAGGAGCACTGACGACGAGGACGGTCTGGGCACTACGCATCACTTCAACCTCGGCCTGACCAGTACCAACGGTCTCTATGATAATTGGGTCATACCCTGCGGCATCCATTGCACGTACAACATCGCGCGTCGAGGAGGCAAGACCACCAAGATTGCCACGACTCGCCATACTGCGAATAAAGACATTGGGGTCGCCGGAGAGCTCCATCATGCGAATACGATCACCCAAAATGGCACCACCGGAGAAGGGACTCGTTGGGTCGATAGCCACGACACCTACTTTATGCTCACGTTTGCGTAATTCGCGTACAAGGCATGTTACAAGCGTACTTTTGCCAGCACCCGGTGAGCCGGTAACGCCAATAATGTGTGCATGACCTGAGGAACGATGCAGTTCCGCTAGATAGTGATGCGCTACAGGTGCTTCGCTTTCGATAAGTGTCATCATACGAGCTAGAGCGCGGCGGTCTCCTTGAAGGAGACGTTCAACAATATTTTGCAAGCTACACCTAAACTTCAACGGTCAGGCGATTGGCCTGCACGTTCTCGCGCACAAACTTGATAATATCATCAGTTGAGGTGCCAGGGCCAAAGCAGCCTTGAATACCCAGCGCCTTGATTGCTGGAATATCCTCATCGGGCAAGATACCACCAGCCGCCACCAGCACGTCGTCTACCTCGTTCTGCTTCAAGAGTTCCATCACTTTAGGGAAGATCGCCATGTGCGCGCCAGAAAGAATACTCATCAGAATAGCATCCACGTCTTCCTGAATGGCAGCCTCAACGATCATCTCCGGCGTCTGGCGAATACCTGTATAGATTACCTCCATACCGGCGTCACGTAATGCACGCGCAATCACCTTCGCCCCGCGATCATGTCCATCTAATCCTGGTTTGGCAACCAGAACGCGGATTGGTCGAGAATCTGTCGGCATAATATAGTCAACTCCTTTGTCGGCTTAGTTTCTAACATATGTACGTTCGAAATAAATCACTCCTACATGGATATCGCGTTCTCATACAGCGCACAAATAGCACGCTCCTGTTCATCGCATAGTAAAGTAATCTGTTGCTTCAATTCTACAACGGAGGATGCATTGCTGCAAGCAACCACAATTTTCTTCGCACGTTCAATAATCTCACGCCTCTCTTGCACAGCAACAACAGGAATTGGTAAACGTGCCAGCACATGTTGTTCTATTTGTGGCTGCACCAGTTTGTACGCCGTATGCAAAACATACACATAACGCTGCATTAGGCGCGAATTGAGAATGGCAAGAAGAAAGTATAAGGTATCACTTGTATGCCTTTGTAATTCTACCTCTGTATCACCATTCAATGTAAGCAAATACAATGTCTGCAACGCTACATATCCTTGTGTATCAAGAGCGGCTTGCAGCATATTTGTACTTTTCACTACGAGCAACTTAGGCGCACGATACCGCGCTAGTGGCTTACCAATAGCCGCCTCGGCGATCCAACAGTGTCCTTGTGGAGTACCATAGGGACGTACATCAACTCCACCGCGCAACAAGGGATGCCAGCCTTGCTCATCTGGCAACGTATGTGTAAGCAAGACACTTTTTTTACCAAGTTCTTCGCCCCGTCGAATGGAGACGAAGTGATTGAGCGGAACAAAGTTGTGTACCCCATCAGCTTTGGCTATAGTTCTATGTAAACGATTTACAAGTGTATCATGTTCATCGTTAAGAAGATAGCGCAACTCGGCTCCAGGTTGAGAGAGCAAAAGCGTTTGTGCAATAGAGGGCACAGATACACCTTGGCCTCTATGTGTTGATATAGTCTCGCGCGTTCCCCACTTTTCACGCACCCATGCAATCTGATGTACACGTTGAGGTGGACGCTTTTGCGCAATGATGACTGCCGCTCCAACATAAGCAGGAAAAACGTTCGCAAGATGCCAGAGATGATGTACTGTCGTCTCTTCCAACAAGCGTTGACGTTCTCGTGTAGCATTGGCACGCGCCAGTACAGGGTCTGGTAACACTAGACCTATCCAACCATCGGGACGCACAACTTGTAGTGCCAGCCGAAGAAAGAGCAGATAACTATCAACTTGCCCCAGTCCCTGCGCTGAACGATAACCACTTAAATCAGCATTTTTTGCCGCGAGATATGGTGGATTTGCCAAAAAAAGGTCAACGTGTTCGCGGCGTTTTTGTTCCCAGGGCAGCGTCAGACCGTCCGCTTGATGAATATGAAGGCGATATGGATATTTGTCGCCTTTTCTGTGTGTTATCCCTTCTATCCCCTGTTCTTGAAGAAGAGTATGCACCTGCATTTCGGCTAAAAAACAGGCAACAGGGTCGGAATCAAAGCCCCATATATTGCGTTGTAGAGAAGCAAGGACGTGACGAGGTTCTAAGCCTCTCTGCTTGCCACTCGCAAGCATACGCAGTACAGCGCCCGCGAGAAAGTTTCCACTACCGCAGGCAGGATCAAGTACACGAAGGCGCGAAAGATCAGCGTCAGCCGTATATCCACAGGCATCGAGGATACGGTTTACGAGAAGAGGAGGCGTTGAGAAGTGACCGCGTATCTTGCGTTCTTGTGGTGCCAGGCTGTCTTCATACCAGTTCAAACTCTCATTGTGCGGCACGTTTTACACCACTTTTCACTCACACTATCATCAACGCAACAAACTATATCTCGTTTTTGCTAGCTAAGATGTCCAACGCATCATGCGCAGCTAACCGTCCAGCTTCTTTGATACTTGAAGCTTTTCCCATACCTAATAAGGTATCGCGTTCGAAGACGCCCACAACAAATACGCGATCATTGTTACGCCCGCTCTGCTCTAACACACGGTAACGCGGCAAGCTGCCAGAACGGTGCAGAATGACCTTTTGCAAGCGTCCCTTTGGATTCGTGTCCAAAGCTTGATGGCTTATCTCTTCCACCAGTGGCAAGATGACCCGTGCAATGAAAACCTTTGCGCCCTCCGATCCTTGATCAATCTGAATCGCACCTACGATTGCCTCTAATACATCAGCGCAAAGTGAGTCACGAGACCGTTCATTGAATGTGCGTAGGTGCGAGATATCGACACAAATAAAAGGGAAAAGTCCCAGGCTTTGACCTATCCGTGCGAAGACACGGCGACTGACAACTTCAGATTTTAGGGCTGTCATTTCACCCTCTGACGCTGTAGGTCGTGTACGATAAACATATTCGACCACATGAGCGCTGATAATGGCATCCCCCAAAAACTCAAGTGTATCATAGGAGTCACGGACAGCGGTTTCTGGACAACACGTGTGGTGTGTCACAGCGCGTTGCAATAACGAGCGGTCATGAAACTTCACTTGAAGCAGTTCTTCTAACGCCGCAAGATCGCCTGTAGTGTTCATGGTTTCGTCCATACGACTCATATTATATCTCAATTGTTCATGAGCATGATAGAGGACTAGTGTTCAGTTACGTGATACATGATGAGAGATAATACTATTTTCTATGAGCGCACTATCAAAAATCGTAGCACTCCAATCAACGCACCACCCGCGATCAACCACACCGAATTGATTTTATAACGCAGCAATATTCCCAATGACACCGCAGCAATTATCCATGTCACAACGTCTATCAATGCTTTTTGCCCCAACTGGAAAAGTACCCCCCCAATAAGCGAGAGTGCTACGATATTTATACCGTCTAAAAGTGATGCAGTCCAAGGAGAACTACGTAATCTATTCGCAAGCGGATGAATGATCGCAACCAGGACAAATGAGGGCAAAAATATCGCGAGAGTTGCAAGCAAAGCACCTTGCCAATTACCTACAAGATAGCCGACAAATGTTGCAGTCGTAAACACTGGTCCCGGCGTCAATTGACCAATGGAAACGGCATCGAGGAGTTGTTTATCTGTCAGCCAGTGCAGGTTGAGTACAAAGTCAGGACGCAGAAATGCTAAGATAGTATAGCCGCTTCCATAAAGAACAGATCCTATCTTGAGGAATGTTAGGAAAAGAACGGGGAGACTTATAGGAGTTTCACTCGCGGCAATACCCACCGTTGTCAGCGTTTGCCACACTGAGCACATTTATCAAGGAGACGGGCACTAAAAGGCTTGACACTGTCCCCTGTCGACGATGCTGCTCTATCCAGTGTACAAATACAAAAAGGAGTCCCCCTCCGACTAATAAAAGTAAGTTATTGATTCCTAAAAGATAGAGGAAGAGGACGAGCACTGCCAACACAACAGGAAAGATACTTTTCAGTTGTGTGCGACACAATCCAATCAGTGCTTGCGCGACGATAGCAATTACAACGGGTTTAATGCCGTAAAAAAGCCATGTTACCTGTGGAAGTGAGCCAAAGCGCACATATAACCAGGCCAACGTCAACACGATCAGCATAGCTGGTCCGATGAAGCACACACCAGCGACGATTAGGCCAAGCCAGCCTGCACGCAGATAGCCAAGGTAGATTGCTAGCTCTGTCGAGTTTGGTCCTGGAATGAGGTTGACGATGCTGATAAGATCGAGAAAATACGCTTCACTAATCCATTTACGGCATCTTACAATCTCTTCACGCATCATCGCTGTATGCGCAATGGGTCCACCAAACGCAGTAAAGCCTAACCGAAGAAACAAGATAGCAACTTCAGAAAGCTTGCTACGACGTTCTGCAGTTATATGTTGCAATAGAATCCTCTCTTTTCAACAAAGAATAATGATAAATGAAGACGGTGGTATTCCAATCAAAAGGTAATCACAAGGGATTGTCCCATTAACCCTACCATATCTTGCACGTTCATTGCCCCTATTCGCGTGTGACCACGGCAAGAATTTCTGGTGTTCTCTCAAGCATGCGCGGCGCGGTAAGATTCGTCACAATAATGTAGAATGCGGCACTGTACAGAAGTGATGCAGGAATAGTTGCCCACCATATAAGCTGTGCATGGTAAATAACTGGCAAGACTAAGCCAGCCACCACCGGGATAAGCATAATTATCATTACTAGCAGGACAACAAACGCCATAACTGAACGCAAACATCCGCCTTCGGATGTGACACTGTTACTGCTCTGCAAACCACGTCGGGCTAGTGACATACGTTGCGGGAAGAATACAGATGAAAAGTTGCCACAGCCAAGAATAATTCCGATACCAGTCAAGCCTATCGTGATAGCTGGTAGCACAAGATTCCATGAATTCTCGACAAAGGCTACCACCAGCACGAGTAGCAAGACCTCGATCAATCCTAGCGCAAAGGTGACTATATTCTTACCCCACAATATCTGCTTTGGACTGACAGGAAATAGAAATAGACTTGTCAGGCTTTGCCGCTCCATTCCTAGTATATTGTAGGAAAGAGTCGTCAGCAAGAACAGCGCGTAGACCGGTGCAACCATTACTGCCCAGGGACCAAAGGTTTGTTCTCTCGAACTCCCTGTATTAAACAGCCCTACAGCTACCAGGACAACCACAAACACAAATGAGATAAGCAGGCGAAGCATTTGTGGATCGCGACGATAATATTTGATATCCTTCACCGCAATAGAAAAGAACTGCGAGGCAACAAGACGCTCAACCAGTCCAGTTGAGTTTGAGGCAGAGGGTATTGTAGACCTTGCAATCGCGGCAGTCGGCTCTGTTGTATGACGGCGAACGCGGCTACTACCCCCACTTTCACTTGCAGTTAAACCACGCTCAACCACCAATTGCCAGAGGTAAAGGACAAGCACAGTTGTTACGAGCAGGCCACCAAGCCAGGCAAAGCTACTCCCCCAATCTCCTTGCGAAGCATGCTGAATAGCACGTGCAGCCATGCCAGGAGGGGACCATTGCAGATATGGAGATATTGTGCCAGTCTGCATATTTTCATAAATGTGCTCGACACCTAAGCCACGTAAGACAAACTGCTGAATCAGGTAACATGATGAAGAAACAACGCCAATCAGAATAATACTCAAGTCGCGGAAACGACGGCTCTGCAACACGCGAGCAAGCAGGGCCAGCACAAGCTGACTGATACCTATCACCTGTGCATAAAACACAATCATGGTAAGAAATGCCATCAGTGTAAGGGGCAGCGAGACAGACCAGCCCGCAACAACGGCGGCTAACACAATCAAAAGACCAATGGTTGGAATATCCAAAAGCGACGTAAAAATCAGGCTCAGCATCAGTTCCGCGCGTGTAAGTGGGAAAAGAGCTAGTTTGGAGATGTCTAATCCTTCATTGACGGTGAACTCTAACAAGGGCAATACAACCCAGAGCAGGTAGATACCTGTCAATACAAGGGTAAGGAGTTCAGTGTTCGCTGGTGGTGGCAGAAAACGATATCCGAAGTAAGTCGCAACAGCAATACCCCCCATAAAAGGTAAGCCGAACAAAACAAGGAATATAGCCCCAAGAATGCGACTTACACGCCCTGAACTACGTGTATAGTTCCGCACGAATGTTTTCCAGCGTAGCCAGAAGAGCCAACGCAATTTGTCAGAATGAACTCCCATTGTCGTTCTCCTCCCTGTCACGGCTACTCTAGCCAACTCAGGTTGTGATTCTCATTCTGTACGCCAATCACGTTGAGGAAAATATCCTCTAGCGTCGCATCCTTACTACTACCGTTTCCACTGGCACGATCACGTAATTCCTGCAAAGTTCCCTCGGCAACCAACATCCCTTGATTGATGATGCCCACACGTGTGCAAAGACGCTCAACCACCTCCATGATGTGTGATGAGAAGAAAATGGTTGTGCCATGTTGTGTCAATTCACGCAAAATATCGCGCACAACACGTGAACTTACGGGGTCTACACCCTCAAATGGCTCATCCAGAAACAATACCTTTGGACGATGCAAGATGGCAGCAGCGAGTGCGATTTTCTTACGCATACCAACAGAATAATCAACAACCAGTTTGTCTGCGTCACCAGCAAGTCCCAGGACATTTAGCAATTCCTCAGTCCTGTTCCGCACTTCACGCTCCGGTACTCCATACATATGCCCGGCGAAGGTGACAAATTCACGTCCACTTAAGCGTTCATAGAGATTAAGGTATTCAGGCAAAACACCCATCAATGCACGCGCACGAAGTGGATCATGCCACACATCGATGCCACCGACATGAACCGTGCCAGAGGTTGGACGCAACAAACCCACCATCATTTTTATTGTAGTAGATTTTCCCGCGCCATTCGGACCCAGAAAACCAAAAAACTCACCCTGCCGTATAGCCAGGTTAAGATGACTTACTGCGACCTTCTGTCCAAAGACCTGCATGAGGTCTTGTACCACCACAGCATAAGAGGTTTTGTCTTCATCAACAGGTTTAACGTATTGAGGCATCAACTGTTTTGCAGGCACGGTAGACATGTTTTGCTCAGGAAACATCGTCATGTTTCAACCCTTCTTGTTGTTGCATATCTTCTCTGGATATAGCTATCTGCTATAGAAGATGTACCATGAGGATACTGCTTTGTCAAGAGTTCCCTACACAAGAAAACGAAGAACACGTGAGTTTATCCAATAATATCGTTGAGAATGTTTAACAGTTAAAATGTTTAACAGAGGTAGAAACCAGGAATACATGCTGCACTTGACTGATACGTCATTGCTTGCTACCGCTTACCTACTAGCGTATATCCTCCCGGAGTATCTACTCCTGCACGCCAACTATGAACGTGTAAGACAGAGGTGGCAACAGGAGTATGTCCTTGAATTGTTACTGTTATATTTTTTGGTGTAGGATCCGCCATCTCAGACTCAGTTCCAGCTGCCAGTGCGTTCGCTAGTACTTGAGAACTGCTACCAACGAGCACAACGAGAAATGCTAACGCGGCAATACGTACTTGCCATGCACTTATTTTATTTGAAGCGATACGAAGCTTTGTCATATTCTTTTCCTTAATTCATCCACTCACCGGACGTACTTTTACGCCCTATCTTCACCCCACCATCACGATCCTTCATTGTTTCGGCATCTTTCGCCATACGCGCCCCTACCTCTGAGAACGAGGTACGGTGCCAGAAGGTCGCAGGAAATAGTCCAATGCCTATAGCAATCGTCACCCCTATCTCCGCACGGTTAAACGGCAATCCGGGCGGTAGAGGAAAGGGGACGCGCGTCACAATACCGCTACGTAGCGCAAGCGCAAACACAAAGATGATCAGTTCAAATGCGAACGCGGCATAGTAAGATACAACCTCTTTCGACTGTCTTTGCCGATACATAACGGCAAGCCCAATATTTAGAATGCACAGAAATCCTGTAATCCAGAGTGCGACGCTGATAATATTACCTAAGGTAAAAAATGCTATTTTCGAATCTATTTGACCGATTTGTGCTATTAAAATGAACTCAGAAACACCATGCATCAACCAAACCTCCCCAGCGTATACCCAGAAACCAGATGTAGACGCTTTCTCTATGCTTTTTGCCTATTACTTATACGTTAACAACAAATTTGTAAAAGCTACCTCAGTCTTATCTAAATTTACGAGCATACCTACTAACCCATTTGGCAACGAGCCATCTTGTGCGGTCCCAACTATTTTACCATTTACAAGCATCACAAACTTTTTGCCATTGACCACAACCTTAAATGTATTCGCACTATTCGGACCATGCCCGGCATGAAACTCTTTTCCATAAGGAGCAAACCAGAGTGTTGACCAGGGACCATTTGCTGAATCACTACTATCATCATACCTTAGCAGTTGATAGTTTCCACCTTTCGTGTTCGACACTTCAAAAATGTAAAAAGATTTGTAGGTATTCCCATTTTTTTTATGCACACTAAAATTATAGACGAGACCAAATTGGTTTGCGATCGCAGATTCATCACCCTTCACAGCCTCCATCGTTAATGAATAAGCATATGAGCCACTGGGTATTTCATCTGGTAGTAACGCAATAGCGAGCGACTTGGTATCATTATTAGTAATATGATATGCATTATCCTTAAAAACGTATAACTGGGGTCCACTTGTAGCAACATGCCAGTTATGACCATTCTCGCTAAGCGAGTCGCTGAGAATGAGATTTGCCTGCATTGTTGCTGTTGCTTGCGCCCCGAACGTCGCCGTTGCATTTGGAGTGACGACAACAGCGTGTTGGCGCGCGATATTTGTATGTGCATGCAAGAACCAGAATGTACTGGAGCCAAGGAGAATTAAGAGCACGGCCGCTGCAAGTACAACAACTCTCACATTGTTTTTCAGCTTGTTGAATGCGCGTAGTGACGGTCCCGAAAGCAAAGGTTCTAAGTTCGAGGTGGTAGTTGTAGGTATTGTGGCACCCTCTGAATCCTGGGATAATACAGGTAGAAAGCCAGTGACGAACTGCCCCGGTTGACCTGCAACTGGCACTTGAATCACCTTAAATGATTGTGTCAGTTTCATAGTCGTCGTGCCTTGTCCTGAATACGCATTCTGTAGTTGTAGTACGCCTGTATTCTCTTGTCCTCCTGGTAGAGAAGCGGAAGTCCCAAGTGTACTATTGGCTCCACTAACAGGGAAGGACGAGACTGAATTAGGCGATGCACTTTTATTGGCAGTATTCACAACATTTGTAGGAGTGGATGGAATCGTCGGAAATGTGGGCGGAAATGGCATACGCGTTTGTGGTACTTGAGTATCTTGCATACCTCCATTTTCCGTTGAACGAAGTAGTCCTGTTTTGCGAACAAATCGAGGTTTGCTTTGGGATTGTGTAGACACCTTAGCTTTTTTTTGTACCTCAGAAGTGCTCGCACCATTAGTTTCAATATTTTGTGGTGCTTGTGCTACATCGGGTTCGAAAAAGATGGGTGTATATGGATTATTAGCCACATAGAGTGTATTCGTATTTGTTGAAGACATGAGATCAGCAAACGATGTTGACGCCACACTTGACTTCGCAACAATGTCACCCTGAATGTTCCCTGCCTCTGTTGATGGTCCTGAAGTCAGAGGTACAAGAGAGGGCGTACTTACCAGTGATACACTTCCTCCAATTCCTGGTTTTTGCTGCACCGCGGGCATTGTTCCCGTTTGCCACGAGGGATCGAAGAGACCACGTGGCGTAAATAAAAGATTTTCCGCTTCCTCTGTGATTGAACTGCCACCTATAGTCTGAGAAGGCAGTTGTACACCAGAAACCGCAAGTGCTAGACGAAAGCCACTTGCGAGGTCCTGAGCACTTCTGTAACGGTCATTAGGAGCTTTCGCAATCGCACGAAGTATTACTTGCTCGACCGCTACGGGAAGGTCCTCACGTAGTGTACGAGGGAGTGGTGGTTCGGAGTTCAGCTGCTGCATCGCAATCTGCATAGGCATATTACCGCTGAATGGTGTTTTACCTGTCACCATCTGGTAGAGGATGATCCCTAATGAGTAAAGGTCGGCACGTGCGTCTATATCACCGCCAATGACCTGCTCTGGTGCCATATAATCAGGAGTTCCTAGCGGTACACCTGCACTCGTAAGACTTGTCTGTGAAGGTTGCCCCTCTGCGATCACCTTGACCAGACCAAAATCGGTAAGCAAAAGTCGTTCTTCGGGTGTTATCAAAATATTGGCAGGCTTAATATCACGATGCACAACACCGCGTCCATGTGCAACTTCCAATGCTGCGGCAAGCTGATCAAGATAGTTTACAACCTTTGCGAATGAGAGTTGTCCTTCACGTTCTAACTCATCACGTAATGTACCGCCACTCACGTAGGGCATTACAAGATATGCAAGTCCATCACACTCACCATACTCGTGAACAGGAAGAATATTGGGATGATCCAGAGATGCGGCAGCATCGGTCTCACGACGGAAACGCTCCAAGAATGCGGCTTGTTGATTGGGAGTTAAGCGTGTGATAGGTAAGAGCACCTTGACCGCGACTTGACGTCGTGGACGCGATTGCTGAGCAAGAAAGACCGCACCCATCCCACCCTGTCCTACCAGCTCTTGCAGCGTACAGGTGCCTAATGTTTTTCCAATCAAAGCTTCTGCATTCATTCGTGTTTCCTCTAGTTCCGTGTAAGCCAGAGGTTTTTGAAGGCGACCTCTGTACCGTTGAGATTGACGATCATTCCAACCGTGCCATTCGTAAGCGCAGTATCTTGCACTGTCGTCATCACTTTCCCGTTCACAGTAATTGTGAACTTCGCGCCATTCATAAACACCTTGACCGTGTTCGTGTTCCGTATACCCTGTCCCTGATGAAACTCACTACCAAATGGCTGGTGCCAGAGTTTTGTCCAGGGCGCGTTGGCGGTGGTTGCACCCTTGCTATCATCGTATTTCCAGAACTGGTACTCGCCGCCCTTACTGTTAACCACTTCAAAGCTATAGAAGGTGGTAATAGTTGTTTTACCCTTCGTTTGCTGGTTAAAGCGCATAATCATACCAAACGAGTTGTTGGGCGAGGTATCATCGCCCTTTATCTCATCCATCGTCAGTGTATACGCAATGTGTCCTGTAAATGGTGATGCTTGTAGGACCGTTGCGCGTCCATTATCGCCTTGGTCAGTGATGTGATATGCACCATCTTTGAATGCATAGACATTTGCAGGCGTTGTTAGCCAGCCATTTGTGTTCGTGCTTAGTGGATCGTCCAGAATAACGTTCGAACGTGTAGTGGCAGTGGCCTGTGCCAGTGCTGTTGCTTTCACATCAGGCGGTCCTGCGCTCACAGGATGGCTCATCGTCTGATGTTTTGTCGTTGGACTGGAATGTGTACGAACAAACCAGAAGGTGCTCACTGTCCCAACGAGTAAGAGCATAACAACCATTACCGAAAGTGCTGTAACCCATGCTTTAGGTGTCTTCTTGAATGTAGGCTCATCAAGTACTGGCAACTGTGCAGTAGACGATGCTGAAGGAAGCAACCTGGTTACATAACGACCAGGCTGACCAACAACCGGCACCTGCACAATTTTGTGCGGAGACGTCAGCTTGACAGTATTTCTTGCTTTTTTTGGAATTGCGAGCGCCTCAGTTGTAGTAAGTGCCGGTGACATCTGCTGTATAGGATGGATGTTTGAAGCAGGTAGAACTTGTATGCCATCAGTTAATGGAAAGGTCATGTTTTTTGTGGGGAAGGCTGGAAACATACTGACCACCCCCATAGCTGCTGTGTCCGGTCTACCGTCTATTCCTGTTGTCTCCATCGCCCCTGTTGCTCTCTGGGAAAACTTTCCTGTCCTTGAGAGGAGACCATTGGGACGCTCTACCTTGGCAACAGGCATTGAGCCGGTGGTGACGGAGGGTAGCGTTCCAGTTGGATTACGCAAGAGGCTACCTCCACCACCTGCTGTCCCAAGAGTGGGCAACATTCCTGTGGGACGACCTAACAGTCCGTTCCCTTTACTACTCTTCCCAAATACTGGAGAAATTCCTGTTTCTCGTGTTGCATTTAGCGCACTTTGTGGTGTCAATAGCCGTGCAGCAGTTGCACCATTCAGAGCGTCACTCGCCCTGGTGCCCAGGGAAGACCCTGTTCCAACCAGTGCCATACGAAATGCCTGTGCAAGGTCTTGCACACGCGCATATCTATTGGCTGGCCGCTTTGCTAAAGCACGCAAAACGACTTGTTCCGCTGCAACTGGCAGGTCTGGCCGCAATGTTCGTAGTGATGGAGGTGGTGTTTGCAGGTGTTGTGAGGCAATATGAAAAGGAGTTTGACCCTGAAATGGCGTTGTGCCTGTGATCATCTGATACAAGATGACGCCTAACGAATAGAGGTCGGAGTGTCCACCCACATTTTCGCCAATCACTTGCTCTGGCGACATATAGTCAGGTGTGCCAACTGGCACGCCCTCACCTGTAAGCCGAGCTTGCGGCGTCTGCCCTTCGGTAATGACCTTAACCAACCCAAAATCTGTGAGCAAGAGACGACCCTCCGGTGTCATTAAAATATTTGCGGGTTTAATGTCTCTGTGAATGACGCCGTGTACATGAGCGAAATCGAGTGCAGTCGCTAACTGATCGAGATAATTTGCCACCTTTGTCAGAGGCATGGGATTCTCACGTTCCATTTCATCACGAAGCGTACCACCACTAATATAGGGCATTACAAGATACGCGAAATTTTCGCGCTCTCCATATTCGTGAACGGGCATGATGTTGGGATGTTCAAGTGACGCAGCAGCATCAGTCTCACGACGAAAGCGCTCCAGGAATGCGGCAAGTTGATTCGGATTTAAGGATGCTATCGGTAATAACACCTTGACCGCAACCTGTCGGCGCGGTCGTGACTGTTGGGCTAGAAATACCGCTCCCATACCACCCTGCCCTATCAACCGTTGCAGCGTACAGGTGCCGAGCACCGTTCCAATCAATGCTTCTGCCTTCATCCGTCTCTCTTCCTTACTCTAACACTTTTCATGGTCTGCTCTCATTGGCATGCGGAAAAATAGTCCGCACCATAACTTGCATATACCTGACACGCCGCCCTCCACTTGTGCAATACTTGCTTCTGTGTTTACATCTTAGTCATATAGACTCTTTCTGACAATGTATAAGCCCTTTTTCATGACCAAAGTAATGTCTAGCATAGGACAAATGCTCGTATCACACTCCTCTATGGCAATAAACGGAGCCAACTTGCGATTTGCCGAACAGCAGGAAAAGTGGGGAGCGCATTACAAGAATAGTGGGCAGGCAGCGAAGAAAGTAGTTCGATTCTCTTCGCTGCCTGCCCACTATTCTTGTGATACTGGTTGGTGCTATACGGTGGGATCGTTAAGAATTTGTAGGTCAAGATCTTCTTCGGCGTCGAGTGGCACCGTTTCATCTTCGACCATTGCAACCATTGAGGGAACGGTACGGCTCTGCACAATAATACCATGGAGCAACGATGCAGATGCTTGCGCTAATAAGGGCCGAATACGTTCCAGGCGCGTACGTTGTAAAGTAAGTTGTTCAGCCCGCTCACGTTGTACACGCTCGTGAGATACTCCCTCGATCATCGTAGGTGACACTTGGCTCCATAGATCACGAGCATCCAAAACTTGACCAACAGCCGCTTGCACTTGCTGTAGCAGGTCAATGGTCTGGTTAATCGACATGAGGATGTCGCCCTCGGCAAGGTCAATGCGATTCATTAAACCACTGAGCGACATACTACGAGCCCAAGCAAGAGCGACGCCGTGAAATTCCGGTGCGATACCAGGCGTGAAGTTGATTTCTGCACGCTGCTCAACGCCATTGATGTGTTGCACGATATGCCAGAGTTGACGTCGCACCTGCACCAATTTGGCATGAACCACGTTCCGGTTTTTTACACGTTTATCGGTGTTGAATGTAAACCAGCTACATACCTCGGCAAGTTCACTAACGGTCAATTCATCCAGAATACCTTGCATAATGAGTTCAATAATCAAGGCACCAACAGGATGAAAGATGCTTCGTAACAAGCGACCTTTGAGTGAAAGTTGATCGTCTTGCCCAATAAAGCCGAGGGCACGGAGGGCGAAAATTGTACCATCTAGTTCTGCCGCACCCGCACGACTGAGAGGATATGCACCAATTTTCTCACGGCGTTTTTCGAGGGCAAGCGCGGCCCCATCGGAGGCGGCCCCTTTTTTCTTGCCTGACTTCTTCGCCTTTTTGTGGCGCAACTCTAGCCGTTGCAGTTCGTTGAGTTCCCACACCATATAACGTTGGTATTCACGCAAACTAGAGGCACAGATACGCCGCAAGTGTTGTACATCCCCTGGCTTCCAGAGGTTGAGCACGGAATTATAGCGAATGACGAATGCGCTCGTGACAGGGAATAAATCGCCTGTGATACGCTGAAATGATTGCTCGAATGGCTCCCAGGGTGAATAAGGAATGACCGCCGAGCCGTGCATATCCATACCACGTCGACCAGCACGTCCGGTAAGTTGCCGATACTCATTGGGAGTCAGAAGACGCATCTCTTGTCCATCAAATTTGCTCAAGCTACCAACGACAACCGTGCGTGCGGGTAAGTTTACGCCAAGCGCGAGTGTATCTGTGGCAAATACTGCACGGAGATAGCCCCGGGCAAACAATGTTTCCACAAGCACCTTCAACCCTGGCAACAAACCAGCGTGGTGAAATGCCAGACCGCGTGGCAGCAGACCTGTTAAGGAGATGACTTGTTGCAGGTTACGATCTTCTTTTGGCAGTTGCTCTAGCCAGATGTTGATCTCTTCCTTGATGCGTGCCGCTTCTTCATCAGTTGTGAAATTGTGCAAAGAGGCACTCAGCGCAGCCTCTTCCACGACACGACGTCCAGGGAGAAAGTAGAGACAAGGTAGCAGATCAGCGTCACGTAAAGCCGTCAGGACCGCTCCTGGCTCGGCTGCTTCGCGTCGAGGTTGACGTTTTGGCCTTTCCTGAACAGGCTCTTCATCCTCGTTTTTTGCTACACGTTGTGTATCCTGGTGACCATTTTTCCCACGCTTGCGTCGATCACGGTCATTCCACTCATCATCTTCATCCTCGTCGTCGTCATCAAAGGTAAAAACACGGCCTCGGTTCGTAAACTGTGCCGCTTTTGCCTCGCCCCCAATATTTGGGAACTTTTCGACGCGTTTCCCGTCGGCATCCTGTACGAGATGGAGTTTGCCATCCAGAAAGTAGTAGTGTTCAAGCGGAACGGCTCGCTGCTCATGCGTCACAAGGACAATAGGACGATGAACACGACTAATCCAGTTCGCCAGGTCTTCGGCGTTACTCACGGTAGCAGAAAGACCTACGAGTTGAACGTGTGGTGGAGAGCAGATAATTGCCTCCTCCCACACAGGACCACGCTCGATATCACTGAGATAGTGCAATTCATCGAAGACAACAAAGCCCACATCTGTCAGCGATGAAGACAAACCAAAGCGTTCACCGCCCTCTTCTAAAAGCATGTTACGATAGACTTCTGTTGTCATAATAACGATGGAGGCACGGCTATGCTCGACGATATCGCCTGTCACAAGGCCAACGGTATCGGAGCCATAAGCATCACGCAGGTCTCGATACTTCTGATTCGAGAGTGCTTTTAGTGGTGTTGTGTAAATGACACGTTGGCCCCGTTGTTGTGCGAGCCAGATGGCATATTCCGCGACCAGCGTTTTGCCAGTACCAGTTGGAGCCGCCACCATCACGGACTGGTCATCGGCAAGATGAGCAATCGCTTCTAGTTGGAATGGGTCAATGGGGAAAGGATAGCGCGCCTTAAACGTCTCGATACTCTCCGATGCTAATGACGCGAATACCTTTGAGTTCTCTGAAATTTCTGAAGTCTCTTGCCCGACTGCTACGTGTTCGTTCATGTTCTTTCTTACTTGTATATGTTCACAATGTCAGCATTTTTCATTTGTCTCATTGTAACATGAATCAGGTGTATAAGCTATCCGTTTTGCTTGTTTTTATCGTGTTCATTTAGCTTGTAATCCGGGATTTTCGTGTATTATTTTCCGCGACTGTGTTGTTAGTTGCTGTCACTGCTATCATATTGAGCTATAGCCAGTCCGTCTTTTCATACTTGAGGATGATATTGGCAGGAATAGCTGATGGAGAGACTGTACGCTGCTTGTTTTTGGTCGTCTTTTCTAGCTCTTTTGGTGCTTGATTATGACCTTTAGCTACGCAGCTTTGTAACGTCGTACATCCACTTGTACACCTTCATTTACGGCTGCTTCTGCAATCTGAGAAAGGCGTTTGTCTGTTACTACATCTACATATTCCTCTCCACAGGTTGTGCAGATAAGGGCGGAACATCACGGCTAACAATTGTCGTCTCAACTCTCGTAAGCGCAACGGTTGTAGTTCCTAGTTCAGTTTCTCCATACTGGCAAATAACACACTTCATGGGTGTTTCCTCCTACTCTTCATATTCGGTTCCCACTTTTCGAGGGGTTGGCTCATTTGGTGGTAACAAAAGTCAAGGCAGCTTGAGGAAAAAAAAAGACACAACACAACTACTGAGCGAGTGCCAGAGCGCGTTTCAAGTGCTCTAATGACGTGTTACCGCCTGAACACACAACTCCTATCTTCTTGCCACGCAATTCTGTACGTAAACGATAGGCCCCCGCGAGTGGAGCTGAGCCAGCCGCTTCCGCTAAAGTATGGGCACGTTCAATCATCCATACCATCGCCTGCAAAATCTCGTCTTCACTGACTAAAAGAAAATCGTCGAGCTTATCCTGCAAAATAGTCTGGGGTAGTTCAAATGCGGAACCTGTTGCTAAACCATCGGCAAAGGTGCGATTGGGTGCCGTAACAAGTTTGTGTTGCTTCCATGAAAGATATGCAGCGGCTGAAGCTTCTGCTTGTACGCCAATTACTCGAATGTTGGGGTTGATAGCTTCAGCGACAATACAAGTCCCTGCCGCACCGCTACCACCACCGATAGCGACAAAGATAACGTCTATCCCTGGCTCGTCTTCCATCATTTCAAGAATGCCTGTTGCGACTCCTGCGATCAGCAGAGGCTCGTTACCAGAATGAATATAACGATAGCCATGCTCCTGTGCCAGTTGCTCACAATATAGCTTCGCTTCATCGTAAGTTGCACCATGAAAAAGAACTTCTGCCCCCATTCCCTGCATTGCTGCAACTTTGCCGGGGTTGGCTCCCTCCGGCACCACTATGCGCGCCTTAACGCCAAATAACCGCGCTCCATATGCTACTGACTGACCGTGGTTGCCTGTCGAAGCTGCGATCACACCGCGCACACGCTCTTCCTCGCTCATCTGTGACACAAGGTTCACGCCTCCACGCACCTTGAACGCTCCAACTGGATGATAGTTTTCATGCTTGATATAGACATCAGTACCGATCAAATCATTGATGGCTGGATACGAGTAAAGCGGCGTGCGCTGTAGATACGGCCGTATTTGTCGTTGTGCTAATAATACATCTTGAAACTGTGGAACATTCATGTGCTGAACACTCACTTTCTCATCAATACGTTCTTGGGTATACAGATAATAAGGTAAAGTATACTACAAACAGAATATTGGAAAGAGAATGAGTCAAAGTTAGCACGTAAGCCCTGATAACCGGAATCACCTTAAGATTTTCTCACGCTTCTTTTGCTGTAAAGGTGAGAGTGACGAGCACTTTATTTTGTGAAATCGCAATATTTGCTAGGTTTGGCGGCTGAATCCCGAAGTCCGTCATGTATATAGTGCTAGTTGCCGTTCCCGTTATCGTCTTGCCTACCACCTTCCCTTGCACATCAAAGACCTCTTTGTTCGTTTTGCCGTGCATCGTCAGGTTCCCTGTCAGCTGAAAATGAACTGTTTGCCCGTCGGTATAGCTTGTCGGTACGCCTTGCGTGCTGACAGAGATGAATGTCGCGTATGGATACGAGTCTGTTTTCAGAGCGTTTCGTCGCACATAGTTATCGCCCATCGACGAGTCCGTCTGCAATGTTCTCAAGTCGACGGTCATGCTCATTGCCGTGACGAGTGGAGATGCACCAGTTTGTATCTTGAAACTGCCTTGCACTGAGTGCGTCGTACCAATCTCATCATTATATAGAGTTAAAATATTGAAATTATGTTAGAAAAAGATGAGAGCTTTCCAATGTAGCATTCTCGAACATTTCTCTTTTATCCTTTTGGACAAAAACTATTGCCTTGTGGTTGATGACCTTTCACCTCCAACTTGCTATACTGTGTAGAACATGAACATAAGCGATGCTAACCAAAGATACATATACGATAAGCGAGGATTACTCCTATGCCACCAGCAGTCATTGAATGTAGAGACCTGACAAAGTCTTATGGATCACGCATTACAGCACTGAACAAGCTTGTTCTCACAATCAAGGGGACTCGTTTGGTCTTTTAGGAGAAAACGGCGCGGGCAAGTCCACGCTAGTACGCATGATAATGGGTTTTATCTTCCCAACATCAGGCAGTATTCGCGTTTTTGGCGAGGAAAATGTTGCGCTATCACATTCCAGAATTGGCTATGTACATGAGCGACCTATCTTTGAGACGCGCTTCACGGCTCGTGCTTATCTTACCTATCGTGGCGAACTTTCTAGCCTGTGGGATGATGCGAATCACATACGCGTTCAATCTCTGCTCGAACTGGTCAATCTTCATGAGGCAGCGGACCGCAACATCGGCACTTACTTCAAGGGGATGCTCCAACGTCTCGCAATTGCACAGGCTCTCTTAACCAACCCCGAACTGCTCATTCTTGATGAGCCAACAAGTCGTCTCGACCCACGCAGTCAGTGGGAGGTACGTCAAACTATCGCGGCCCTACAGAAGCAAGGCAAGACGATTTTGTTGTGCTCACATTATTATCAGAGGTTGAGGCTCTATGTGACTCTGTATGTATCCTACGGCATGGACGGCTCATTTTAAGCGGTGCAGCAGCGGACCTGTTACATTTCCAAGGCATCGTCGAGATTGCGCTAGCCACCAACCAGAACGCTGCCAGCATAATGACACAGCTTGGCATCACTCAGCAGGTCATAGAGACACAAGGAAGTCTACTACGCATTGCTGATGATGCACAGGCCAATGTGCTTGCACAGCTTGTCAAAGCAAATATTCCCATCGTGTCACTGACTCCTGTGAACCAGACACTGGAAGAGGTCTATGTGCGCACAACGCAAGCCAGTGATACTGCGATTGCGGTATCTAAGAAGGCTTAGGAGGCACGCTATGAGCATTAATACGCTTCAAACGCATACAAAGACAACGTCTGCTAATATATTCACACGCTTTTGGCGGTTACCAACATTGACAGTAGCACGTTTCACGTTGCGTAGTCACATTCGTAGCGGGTGGATATTAGGTGATATTGTCTTTGTGTGGCTTGCTTATGCCATCTTTTATTTAGAGGCTGGTGGAAACGTCTCGTATTTCTTCGGAACGGCTGGAGAGGCACTCGGCCTGCTATCGATACTTAGTACAGTAGTGATGACACAAAGAGCAATGAGTGCAAGAGTCTATCTACCATTGGCACGCCTTACCACGCGCTCAGCCTACATTCGTGGCGTCATTCTCGCCGCGAGTATTCTGCGTATTCCTGCATTTTTACTACTCATGCTCTTGGCAATGAGCTATCATCACTTTAGTCCGCCGCCATGCAATCCTGTCTGTATAGCGGATGCGACAGTTGGTAGTATGTCGCTCGGTGCCATCGGATTGTTGGTCAACTGTAGTATTCTCTCAACGCTAACTGTCTTGCTCTCGAGACCTCTTGCGACACGACATATACAGATTCTTTTTGTCGCGTGGCTCGCTCTTGTACTTTACACAAATACGAGTGCCAGCGGCTTAGCAACATACTTTTCGTGGGTTCGTATTCCACTCGTTCCCATGGCGGTTTGTTACAATCTCAGTACCACAGGTAGAGTGCGTTTCGTAACATGCTTTACGCCGTTGGGGATTCCAAATTGGCAAACGGTGAAGCCCAAATTGGCTACAATTCCCTCAAATCCTTGCAAAGAGGAAAGGGAACGAGTACGCTTGAAGCAG
>JAABUZ0100002826.1_pt1 | contig 27647 bp, 16 predicted proteins | sample 5562091 | NCBI WGS metagenome assembly JAABUZ01 (sample SAMN12813069, study PRJNA571459) | rock metagenome | isolation source: Antarctica rocks | place: Antarctica: Victoria Land, Linnaeus Terrace sud | collected 2015-12-21 | reverse complement strand
CTACGCCGTGCCCTACCCCGACGACGCGGCCGCCCCGCCAGATCTGCGCGCCCTCGAGCCGGATGCCATCCTCCAGCCCGCGCGCGCCGCATGAGGGAGCCCTCAACTCAGATGAAACACACCCAAATCATTTCCCGGCTCTCCAGCGTTGCTCCTCGCAGGTCTTGCCAGGAGACAATTTTGACGAGACGAGGCGCCGCGCTATCTCCGTTGGAGTTGGCTTCGATGCGATAGGTACCAGGACCCGGCCAATCGACTGAGAATGGCTCATTCAGCCTGGGCGTTTCCTCAACAACGACCTGCTCGCTGGCACTATTCACGACGCTCACGTCCACCGTCGGGTTGAAACCGATAACCGTGATCTGTGGCCCGTGTCCGTCTATCCACCCGACCTGTCCCGGTGCGCGCAGGCCGCCGCTCAAGCTCACACTCAGCGAGACACGCGGACGCAGCGATTCGTACAGGTCACGATGATCCGCAACTGCATCGGGCCATGTTTCGGAAACAACCATGCAGTCCTGAATTTCTATCCAGCCGCTATAGTGTGTGATCTTGACCGGGAGTCCGTCCCAGGCGATGAGCTTATTGCGCCGCATACCCTCCAACTGGGGCAGGAGGGACGACTGACACAACAGGATGAAGTGGGTACCGAGGGTCGGGGATTGCCAAGATGCGTAGATGCCCGAGTCGGGATCCTCTGGATCTGGGACAAGGAGCCAGAATTGGCGTGACGGGAGGATTAACGATTCCAGGTCCGCAGGCTGCTCGATGTTATAGCGCGCCCCTTGTGAGAGCTGCACATCGTCGACTCGGCTGATCGGCTCGTACCATCCCGGTCGGTCGGGCACGAGCGCGCGCTCCACGCCCGAAACCGCCACCACGATCCGTGAAGCACCTCGTCTGCGAGGCTGCCTCGGGTAAACGTGGTACGCTACGTCACCCAGGAAAGGGTCCTCTACGCGGTATAGGCCGGCCAGCAGATTGGCGCTGCCGACATGAACGCGTCTCAGCTGATTCGGGTGCGGATCAGCTATCCAGGCGTCGTATACGTCGTAGATAGCTTCCGCAATGGCGTGGAACCGCTGTTCCCCGCTACCGAGGAGTTCACGGAGATGTTGGGGTAAGTAGCCGGACTCGCGCTGCACGCGATATGCTAGCATCTCTATATCCCAGGCATCGATCCAGTGTTTATCGGCGAACAGCTTCTCGAGTTTCTCTTTGTCTGTGCGTCGCAAGAGGGTTTGCGAAATCGGATACCCGATGTAGATATCCCGTCCTTTGCCCGCATGTGCAGTTGGGATATAATCGTGCTCCTGTAACCAACGAGCCCACTCTTCCCAAAGCACCTTCTCCGCTCCATACTCCATGCCATTAGGTCGGGCCGATCCTGGCAGTTCCAGTATGTCGCGGAATCGTTTGAAGTAATTGGTGCTCGACAGGTCCTCTTCTTCCGCCATGCGCGACGCGGCAAGCACCATCGAGCATAGGAAAGCGACACCGGTCGGCTCTCCTTGAGCGTTGCGTTCCGATAATCCAGAGAGAGTGACGCGACTTGGTTTCCACATTGTCCGTTGGCGGACCGCATGGCAAAAGGCGCGCGTTGTGTCGGCAGACGTGATCTTATGGGAAGGTAATGGGAGTTGTCGCGGGTCCGACGATGCGAGCGGGAGTCGCAACTGCGCCGAATGCTCGAGTGAGTCGGACGAGGTGGAAGAAGCGTCTAAGAGATCGAGCCCTATTCGATACAGGGCATCATCGTCCACGTTGAGGAATACACTCGCCCCTCGCGGTACACCCTGCGTGAAATAGGTCAGCAGTGCGTGGTTCCATTGATCGTAGCTAGGCATCTGTCACCACCATTGTATGGATGGCGAACACGGTCCAGCGCATAGACATTTAGCCTTACTATTCGCTATTGTAGCAGCATACAATCAGAGTGTCGGCATAAATACCTTCAAGTTGTACAGCCCATCAAACCGAGCAGTTCCTCATACCGTTCAGATCGCTGTCATCGCTTGCGGACCGGTCGATACCGTCCGTATCCACTGGACGTAGTCGCCGCACTCTTTCGTCGCCGCTTCGATTGCATAGCGCAGCGGCGAATACTCGCGGTCGAGTTGGATCACCAAGGTATCCATTGCTCGGGTAAGCGGCATGCACAACCACCGTGCGGCGAATTGCTGGGCAGGCAACGTATCCCCCTGAAAAGCACCGGGGACCTGCTCGATCGAGGTATCCGGCAGATCCTGAAAGCCGGCATATTTGGTGTCATAGAATGTATCAAGCCCAAGATTGACGACAATCCACCCTTCGAGTCCTCGGCACGACTCGTATTGCACGATACGCAACTGATCGACTTGTGTCGGGTATGTATCTCGGTCGTTGGCGGAAGCGCCGTCCCACGTCGGAAATCCCCAATCAGCAAAGCGTACCGCAGCCACGGACTGAGAGGGCGACCCATCCTGCCGGTGCAAGACGAGTTGGGGTGGGACGCAGAATAACATATCCACGGGCGCATTGCCATCGTTGGCATTGTCCTTGAGCAGTTGATCGTGCAAGCTCCTGTCGGACAAATACGGTCCGTCGACGATAATGACCCGGCCTCCCGGGATCTCTTCGTTGGGCTCCCAAGACATGGACAGGAGGCCCATATGGCGGGCCATGGCCGATACGAAACGGGCGAGTCCCGCCTTCATGCGGAGGGATATCTGCAAGGGCACGATGCGGCGCTCGTTCGGTTTGACGGCGCCGCGCCAATCAGCTGGCGCATAGCGTCGAATCAATTGTTCGATCCCGTCGGCGACCACGATCCGCGTATGTGGATAAAGCATGAGGAGGAGATCTCGTTCGTTCGTGGGCCAGTCCTGTCCTTCATCGACGAAGACATAATCCCAACGGAACGCCTCGACGTTCGCCGCAACCATGCCCTCGACATCCGCCGCTACGAGCGCCCCGGTCCGTAGATATTCGAGCGATTGGTCCTTCAGCGCCTCATAGTCGCGCAGGAAATCCATACTTGGGTCAACGATCTCAAGTCCCTTGAGCACGACATGCACGAAGCTGTGGACAGTCTGGATGTGTATGGCCTGCCCGGTGATGTCGTCCCCGATACCCAGGATGGTGAGGAGACGGCGGATATCCGCGACGAGCGCTTTGTTGTAGGTCAGGATGAGGATACGAGCCCCCTGTTCGTCGCACAGGCGATTGGCCAGTTGCAGCAGGCGCATCGTCTTCCCCGTCCCTCCCCGTCCTCTGAAGATGACGAGCTTCTCGCCGATCCCGTGTTCCACGGCCGATAACGTCGCCGTCTGTTTATTGATACGCTCCATTCGCTGGCGATCAAGACGTGTCGGTATCAGAGTCTTGGTAAAGACTTCGGCAACACGGACAAATGCGAGGGGGTCATGACCCGCGGCAAGAGTCCACCTCTCCCCCTCCAACCGCGGTGGCGCCAGTTGTGCGACGACATTGAGGACCAACTCCCACGTGATAGGCGCCCCGAGGATGGGGTGCGGACGGGGCGGCAGCGTCGTATTGGGCACGTTTCTTAGCCACAAGAGTCCGGTGACGTACGGCGGATGCACCCCCTGGCTCTTGAGATAGTTCTTGACAGCGTAGATCTGCCGCTCGTTTTGCCAGCTGGCATCGTGCCACTTGCCCTGATAGTGGACCTCGGCACTCGTGCCGGAAAAGCGAACGCTCTCCGGCGAATGGTCCTTAACTTCGACGACGAGACAGAGGCTTCGCACGCCGACAGAGCGTGGAGTATAGCGTCGTCCATTGACGTCGAACGATAGGAAGGGGGTATACTCCAGGCCAGGCCCAAAACTCGCCAGAAGGAGAATATCGATATCGCGGACATCCTGCCCGTGACACTTGGCTCCGACCACGATCTTCACGTCGTGGGCCTGATTGTCGACGGTGCCCGGCCACGCGCGCACGATCATCTCGCGCAAGGCGAGTGCCGCCGCATATTCAGGCGTGTTTTGCTCTCCAACTATGTGGATCACGGGCCACTCCTTCTGTGTAAGCAGTGTATAGTACGGTGTGGAATAGATGCAAGTCGTTGGGGACGGGTGTGATCGTGTTCTCACAAGTTTCTATCCGATGCGCGCAGCCGTCGGATATACCCGTGTGCAAACGTATCGCCGACAGCAATCGCGATGCGGTCGGGTTCCTGATGACAGTGGTGTTCTCTGAGGCCGTGGCGCATGGTCGCCTGCTGGTGGCAGAGGTGAACGATGCCGTGGTCGGTTTCGTGCGCTTCAACCACAGGGTACGAGGGACGGAAACGGCACTTTATGATCTATGTGTCGACCAGGATATGCGGTACTGCGGGGTGGGGCGAGCATTGATCGACGGTCTCGTCGAAGAGTGTCGGGGCTCCAATCGGGCATCCATCATGTTGCGATGCCCAGATGGATTACCGGCTAACGACTTCTACCGCAAGCTCAATTTCCAATTGTGCGGTTGCGAGCAGGGTCGACGACGGGAACTGCGGGTATGGCGGCTCGACACCGAGGCATCGATGTGCAGTTCGTAGCTTCGGCAACGTTGAAGCGCTACGACTTGCGTGGTCTGCTCGATCGATGGGAGCGGCATGGCAGCGGCGCCGATCCTTTTAGCAACATCATTCTCACCCCTCTACCCGGCCTCTCACAGCGGGCGACGGTTTCCTACGTTCGTGAGCGATTTGTCGGTCGTAGTTGTATCTGGTTCGACTCGGGCGGTTACTTCGTCCAGCAAGGCGAAATCACGTACGAGGATCTCTATCACCTCTTGCTCGATTGGTACAGGGACAACCGGTGGGCTGATGTCTATGTCCTGCCCGATTATGTCCCATCGTCGGACCTGAGCGAGGAGGAAGTCGCGTCGAGGGTACACGCCACCATTGCCGTCACACGACTTTTCTCCGCTGAACTCGCTCCCGATGTGCGCGAACGAGCACTGCCCGTGGCGCAGGGTCACACGCGGGAGCAGATCCGTTCCTGTGTCGATGCCTACCTCGACCTAGGCTACCGCACCATTGGCTTCGGTAGTTTCGACACGACGGGGGCCGGAGCGGACATCAATTTACTGACGCGCCGCGCGCTAGGCAATCTCGAGTTCATTCAGGATTTGGCGGTGCGATTTGGATTTCGCGTGCATGCTTTCGGCATCGGGACCCCCGCGCTCATCCCGACCCTGCACGAACTCGGTATCTGGAGTTTCGATAGTTCGTGCTGGATTCGCACCGCCGGCTTCGGCAATGTGCTACTCCCCTTCATGGGGCGCCGCAATGTGTCGCACGGCATGCTGCGCGAGGTCGGCGGCAGCGCTTATAGCGCCACAACGTTCGCGGAAGCGAAAAGGCGCACGGGGCACGAGTGCCCCTTCTGCGCGTCGTTCGAGCGGTTGCAACAGGATCGGCTGGACCAAGCGCTGCACAACTTGATCGTCATCCGGGATTCGGTTGCCCTGTTGGAGCAGGGCGTTGATTCCTTGACGCTGTCCGTGCAAAGCGTCATCAAAGAGTCGCGTTACGCGCGATTGCGGACGGGGCGAGCATAGTGTCTTCCTTCCATGTCAGACACGACCTGACTCCCCAGATGGCGCGCGAAACCCTCCTCTTACTGGTCGCCAGGCCTCTGGCCGATAGTGGCGAATTAGTCGTCCGCGCCCGTGCCCGCGATTTCGATATCGGACGTCGGAGCTCGCCGGACAAGGTCATCGCATCGCTGCGCGACTTGGGTCTGATCGAGCGCCCCCAGACCCACGGCCAACAACTCGCGCTGACCCCACTCGGCAACCACATCGCCGATGTCGCGGTGCGGGACAGTCTGCTCATGGCCGAGTTGATCCATTTGCGTTACGTGTCGCTCTGGACGCCGGAGGCCGGAGGAGCGCACTTCTCCTGGGCATACAGGACAGTCGCTGATCTGCTGTGGGACGATGCGCCCACATCCATCGATACCGACCGCCTCGTCGCCACGATCCTCGCCTCCGCCGACCATCAATTCGCCGCCCGGAGCGTCTCCTTCAGTTCCTCCAGCGTGCTTGGTATCCTATACTGGTTGCGTGCTCTTAGCCCGCCGTGTATCCACAACGGTCAATTCTGGAGACGATCAGCATGTTCTCCGGAGGCCCTCGCGCTGGCGATCGAGGGGGTACAGGTGGCCTCGGGACGGCGGCTTAGCGCGCCGATCCGCCTGGATAGCACTGCTAAAGAGCGCGTATGCCGGGCTTTACTGCTCGACCCTGTAGCACTTGACGAGATGCTGGCCGATGCAGAGGAGACAGTCGGACTGGTCCGGCGTAACGGGGACGGAGGGGAAATCGTGCTGCTCCGCGAATCGGCTTTACCGGGCCTGATGTACTGATCACCAAGGGGGAAGATGTGGACAGTCTGCTTGCCATCGCCACGAAAGCGCCGATCGTCTCTACGTTTGGTGCTGAAGCTCTCCACAGTTCGCCGTCCGATGTGCGCGACGCGTATGATTGGCACGCGGCATCGTACGTGGAGCAGCCGCCCCTAGCGGACCTGCGGCGGTCTTTCATCGACGCGGTGCGCGAGCATAAAACTCCCAAAGCCTGTCTCGTTGCCCCCTTCGGCTACGGAAAGACCGCGAGCGCGATAGGGATATGGCGCGCCTGTCAGGGAGCACGGCTGCTCGCGGTGCCACCCGTCTCGTGCGGATCATTTACCGAGGTGGCGCGGGCGATCAACGATTGGCTGACGTTCGTCCTGCCGAACCACCAGGACGAGATTATGGCGGCGCACGATCAATTCCTCGCTGGATCGGCCACCGCGCTGGCGCGCCGGGATGAGCGCGAGTTTGGCATCCCCTTCGACCAAGGACTCGCGTCCATCACCGACAAGTTAGAGCGCGGATACCTTGATTTCGACGACGTGAGCGTCAACCTTATCGCGTTCCTCGAACATATGACGCTCCTCGTGCGGCGCGCCGGGTTCGATGGTCTCATCCTCATCATTGATGAGATGCAGCAGTTGCTCGGCAACGCGAGCAAGGGTGTGCTGGTCGCGCTCCGGCAATTAATCTGGGGGCTTCGCACCCGCCAACTACCCCTCGGGTTGCTCCTCACCATGGACCCGGACACGGAGCGGACGCTCGCGGATCGGGCGGGAGACATCCTTCATCGCATCAAAGACGATGGTTTGTACCTCGACATACGTCACGTGTACGACCGCAGCTTTCCCGCTCGCTTGTGGCACCAATACACGGAGGCATTCGAACTCGATGGGGAAGCGCGTGCGGCCATAGACGGCCATGCCCTCGAAGCATTGGGGCAACTATGCGAGCGCGACGACCTGAGCAACGGCCCACGGACTGTGATCAATGTCCTGCAGATAGCTGCGTCGAGATGGCATGATCGCCACACGCACTATACCTCTGTCGATGTGGTTGATGACCTCATTGATGGAACCGTGCGATTCGACGGCGATCGCGCCGTCCTCACGGCGCTGGTCGCCGAACTGCTCAACTTTCCGTATTTTCAGCGATCTCCAGAGCGCGCTCGCACCCTCAAGCTCCTGGCCGCTTTCCCACGCGGTTGTCCGGAGACCGTGGCCGCAGTCTACGGCCTCGATTCCGCATGGCGCGAGATCGGGGACGATCTGCGCGGCGAGATAGTGATTGAACGCGACGAGGGCCTGGCTCTCGTCGAATTGCAGCGTGTCGGACGTCCGGCCAATTACCTCAACGTCTTGTTGCGGCGCTACTGGATGCAGATCACTGATCAGCAACTGTTCGCAGAGGACGCGCCTCAAGCCTTCGCTCAACTGGTCCTCCCCCTGTTGTTCCCTCAGAAGGTCCACGACCTTAGCGGCTGGAGCGGCGTGTACGACATTGACCTCACCCCCACTGGGGGCTACGCAGGCGTCGTGGAAGGCACATCGTCGACGAGCTTCCCACTGCGCCGGATCGCCGTCGCGGTCATCGTGGTGGGTACGGAAGTTCCCGTTGTACGCGGCATGGCGGATGTCGACTTCCACATCGTCTTCCGCCTCGATCTTGATCGGCGCCATGGGTCCACCGTGCGCGTCTCCGAGACTGGTCTCATCGAATTCACTCTATCTATTGCACAGACGGTAACGGGCGGACTGCGCGGCGGCTTGAGTTGGATCGAGCACTATCTGAGCCCACAGCCAATCTCGCCCGCGGTGATATTGAGCCTGCTCCGCTTCGTCGCGCGCGAGAACGCGGACAACGGTGGGGAGCGAGACCAAGGGCGCATCGAAGACACGACCGCTCGCCTGCAAGCATGGCTGCTCGCGGAGCTTCTTCCGAGGGAGATGTTCGCGTCGGATGGCGTCGATGTCATCCAGGTTGGTCAGGGAGCGTTCCAGGAGTTTCTCTATCTCTGCGCTGTTGGCCGATGGCCACAGTACCATCCCTTAGCCAGGCATCAGCATTGGGTGACGCTGATGGGCGACTACCTGCATGCGCTCGGGCGCGTCTCTCCGGCATCACGGGTGGGCGTCACGCCGGTCAAGGCGACCAAAGCGGAGGTCGCGACCTACTTCGAACAGAAACGACACTCTGGCTTCGAGAGCCGCGCACGACAATACGGTGATCTGCTCAAGGTTGATGTCTGGCGTGGGGATGAGGCAGCTATTCGTTTCATCCCTCACCCGATGGAACTGAAACTCGCGGACGATCTGCGCACAGCAGGCCCTCAACTCCAACACGACGTGTATCGCCGGCTACGCCTCGTCGGCTATGCCGCGCCGGAGGCGGACATGCTTCTGGATGTGGCACGGGCACGAGGTCTGATCGTCGAAAAGGCGGGGGCGCTTGAGGCTCCGGACATCCCCGCAGGCGTCGAAGTAATCGCTCGTGCGCGCGACTTGAGAGAGCGTTGCGCAACATTGCCCGATGGGCCGGAAGAGTTCCTTGCGCAACTTACATCGATCATACGGGATGTCGAATCCGGCCACCAGGTTAATCTGACCGAAGCAACGTGGCAACTCGATCGCATCGAGCAGTGGGCGACGCACACCGAAGCCGCCGCACACGCCGCGATGGCCATGCGGGGCAAGGACGCTCGTGCTCGGCTGCTCAACGTGCTAGCGCGCTTAACCCCCCTATCTCCTCCGTCCCCGTCCGGTTATCTTACGAACCATCTCGTCGCACTGCAGGACCGCCTCGACAAAGAAAGGCGAGGATTGCAACAAATGGCCGAAGGGGTGATAGCCACGCCGGAGGCGATCTCGGCCGACGACGCGGAGGCGGCGAGTCGGAGTATTGAGGATTGGCATACTCAAGCGGAGCTATATGAGCGATGGAGACGGATGGCCGCCAGTCTAGCGCGCCTTCAGGCGACCATCGGGCGCCTCGGATCAAGAGGTGTACCGAATAGCGCGGCCGCGCGCGTGACACAGCTAAACCATGAGACGCGTGCGCTCCTCGCGCAAATTGGCGTCGCGGGCCTCACGGAGATCAGTCGTTTCGAAGTGTCCTTAGCGAGCATCGAGCAGGATTTTGCGGCGGCACAGGATCAGAGAACGGAGACGTTCTCGCACATCGCCGCCGATCTTCACGCTCATATATCAACGTTCGTCGATCTCCCAACCTCATTTGCTGCTCCAGCATACGACATCGCTGATGACGATAAGAGTTTCACCACGCTGTATCGCACCATCGCCGCGGCAACGAGCAGGTCGATCGCACTACTTGGGATCGAGATCGGCGAGATGGGCGGCACGACGCAAGAGAAGCTGGCGCGCGCCAAGTTGCGTAGCGACATCCGTTCCTTAGCACATCGCGCGGCCGACTATACATGGCTCCTTTCGGTGCCCGCACACCGGCTTCGGCCGGAGGCAGCGAATGCAATCTCCATGCTCCGAAAGCGAGTAGCCCGGATAGCCAACGCCACAGGGCAGATACCGCTCGCTGGCCCCCATCTCATCCGCGCGCTATCGGCGTTGCCTCCTGGCGCGGTCGATATCTCGACCCTGTTCGATAAAATCAAGGAGGCGAGCAGCCGCCTTGAGGTGCTTGCCGACCTCGTGCGACTGCAGGAGGCGGGGTCTATCCGTCTGGTCATCGACGTGTCCATCATGGAAGACGCTGACGAAAGTTAGTATTCCCTCTATGTCAGGGGAGTAGGAACCTTGGCATTGTCAGATAAGGATTCGCAGTGATTGTACCTGCTGTCGCTGGCCATGATGTTTGGTTCTCCGGCACTTCTGATCTTGCTGGCGAATACACGGAAGCGGCCAAAGTGCCTGAATTAGCGCGATTCAGCAGCCGTCCGCCCCCGTCGCTTATAGCAATCGAGCGGTGTTGATCCGAATAAGCGGAGGGTTGCCAGAATTCGCCAGCAAGATCAGAAGTGCCGGAGAACCAAAAGAGATGGCCAATGACAGACGGGGTGAGCGAGAGCGAGGGGGGCACGCGTGAGGGTGGAGTACATCCCCTTGGGGGGTGCGGGCGAGGTGGGTGCGTCGTGCGGCCTGCTACGCATCGGGGACTGGCGCGTGCTCATCGACGCGGGGATGCGCCCCTCCGCGCGCGCCGGACAGGACCGCCAGCCCGCCCTCGACCGGCTGACCGCCGAGCCGCCGGATGCGATCCTGGTGACGCACGCGCACATCGACCACACCGGCGCCCTGCCGCTCGCCTCGGAGATGGTTCCGGCGGCGCCGATCTACTGCACGGAGACGACCCTGCTCCTGACGCGCCTGCTGCTGGCCGACAGCGTGCGCGTGATGGAGGCCGAGCACCTGGAGCGGGAGGGCGAGACGCCGCTCTACACGGCCGAGGTGGTCGAGCGCACCCTCGCCCGTGTGCGGCCGGTCGAGTGGGCGCAGCCGGTCACGCCGCTCCCCGACCCCACCATCGTCGTGCGCTTTCTGCACGCCGGCCACATCGCCGGGGCCGCCATGCTCCTCATCGACACGCAGGCGGGCCGCGTCCTGCACATGGGCGACTATTCGGTGACGGCCCAGCGCACCCTCCACGGCCTGGACGTGCAGCGTCTGCCGCAGGCCGATGCAGTGATCACCGAGGGCACCTACGGCGACGCGATCCACGCCAACCGCAAGGAGCAGGAGCGCGCGCTGGTGGCGACAGTGGCGCGCGTGGTCGGACGCGGGGGGCGGGCCCTGCTGCCGGCGTTCGCGGTGGGCCGCGCGCAGGAGGTGGCGTTGATCCTGCGTGCGGCGCGCTCCACCGGGGAGCTACCCCCGGTGCCGATCCACCTCGACGGCATGGTGCGCGGGGTGTGTGACCTCTACCAGGCACAGGTTCATGACCTCAACCCGCGCCTGCAAAACTACGTCCGCAACGCGCGCCGTCCGCTCTTCGCCGACCCCTCGCTCGCGGTCTACGCCGTCACGGCGGGCCGACGCCGCCAGCTGCTGAACGATCCGGGGGCAGCCATCGTCATCAGTTCGTCGGGCATGATGACCGGCGGCCCCGCCCCGCTCTACGCGCGCGCCCTGGCGGCGGACGAGCGGAACGCCATCGTGTTCAGCGGCTACCAGGACGATGAGAGTCCGGGGGCGGCCCTGTTGCGGGCGCGGCAGGGCACGACCGTCGCGCTGGGGAAAGAGGAGCTGACCTTGAGTTGCGCGGTGGAGCGGTACAGCCTATCGGCGCACGCGGACGCCGGCCAAATCGAGGTGGCCGTCACGCGCGCGCGGCCATGGACGACGGTGCTCGTGCATGGGGAGCCGGACACACTGCGCGCCCTGGCGAAGCGCGTCGCCCGCCACCATCCCCACGTCGCGGTGAACGGGGAGGCGGTCACGCTGATCGACGCGCCGGTTCGGTCTACGTCGGCGGCGCTGTCACCACGGACGGCTGTCGCCGCGCTGGCGGGAGAGGGGGGGTGCCTCCCGTCCCCCACGGACGCGACGCCGGCAGACCCGCACGGGGCGGACGATGCCGTATCCGCCGCCGACCTTGCCGCTGTCCACCGTGCGGCGTTGGCGACCGGTGGCCCCCATCGTCCCTGGACGACGGTCGAGTTGGCGCGCCTGGCGACCGGCGCGCGCTACACCCCGGCCACGCGGGTCCAGGTCCAGGGGCTGCTCGACGCCGACGTGGCCTACTTCGCGCGCAAGCGCCTGGGGGCGCAGGACGTGTACCTCCCCCGCCCGGTCGAGGACGTGGCCAAACGCCAGGCCACGCATGTCGCCCTGGCGCCCGGTGATATCGTGATCGCGCGCATGAACGAGGGCCAGGGCGAGGCGCGCCTGGGAGTCATCACCAGTGTCGTGGAGCAGGGGAGCGTGGAGGCGACAATCGTGGGGTGGAAAGGGGAGCGGTTCCCGCTGCCGGTGATCCAGCTCCCGACGGGGGTGCGCCGGCCGGCGTACGTCGCGCTCCCACGCGAGGAGCGGCGGGCCACGCTGGCCGCGGACCAGGAGCGCCTCACCGCCGCCGCGCGCGCCGGTGACATCGCGCACGACCTGATGGCGCTCTGGGCGCGCGGCCGTCAGACGACGGACGACATCCTGGGGACACAGGACACGGACGACGGGCGTCTCGCGCTGGCGCGGGATCTCGTCATGCGCGGCGGCGTCCTGTTCACGCGCCACGGCGATGTCTGGGAGCCGAAAGCGGAGGCGGACCTCGCGGCTCCCGAGGCGGTCACGCGCCACCTGGCGCTCCTCGCGCGGGGCGCCGGGTCGGCGGTCACGTATCGGGACGGTCGCAGGGGCGTCCTGTCCGGCCGGGGCCGCTGGGGGCAGGTCGAGGTTGCGCTCGACGACGGGACGCGGGTGTGGTGGCAGGATAAGGACGCACGGATCGCCGACGAGGCGGCCGCGTCCGCGCATGCCGCAGGGGATGGGTCCGACCGCGCGGTGGCTGCCAGTACCATTGCCACGGCCGTCGATGACGACGAGCGGACGGGATGAGGCCCGCTTTTCGCGCGTGCCTGCGCGCCTGTGTGGCGGGTGCCCTCCATGCGGGATATGAGGGGTGCGGCTGGTCACACAGCGCCGGCCGGAGGCCGGGAGACAAGGACAGGAGCGGCCCCTCACGGTGCGTTCTCTCATCATCTTCACCGCGCGCCCGCACACACTGCCGCCTCTCCCCGTCCCTGCCTGGGGCCGGTCGGCAGGGCGTCCGTCGATGAGCGAGGACACGTGGGACCGGGCGCTCGGCGACATCTTCGCGGCGCTGGACCGGGACGCCGCGGCGGAGGGACAGCTCATCGCCATCGCGCCGCTGCTCTCCGATGAGCAGATCTTGCGGGCGTGGGCGTATCTCGCCCATGACGACGCGCTCCGCTGGCGGGCGCGCGGCGCGCTGGCGCACGAGGCCTTGCAGCGCGTGGTGGGCCGGGCGGAACGCGACGGCCGCGGGACGGCGGCGGTGCGGCAGCTCGCGGCCACGTTCGGGGTCGAACCGGGGCGGGTCTATCGGCTAGCGCAGATCCACGGGGTTATCGCGGGCGGCGGCGTGGGGGCCGCCATCGTCGAGGTACTGCCGGAGATGGCCTGGTACGACGAGGCGCTCGCGGCGCCGGACCCTGCCGCCGCGCTGGGCTATGCCGCCGATCAAGTCACGGCGGGCCGGCCCTACAACCCGACGGACTTCCGGCGCGACGTGCGGAAGGTCGCAGCGGCGCGGGGGCAGCCGGCGCGGGAGCGGCCGCCGTCGCCGCAAGTGCGCCTCCGCGTCACCCGGCGCGACGGCTCGCACTGGCCGGCGGCGGACGCCGTGGCGTTCGATCTGATCGATATCGCGGCGATCGAGGTGGAGACGCCGTGGGGGAAGGCGGTGCTCGCCATTGATGGGCAGGGCCGCATCGGCGCCGACGTGCAGCAGGAGGACTGAGGGATGGTGAGCACGCGGCAGGCTCTCACGGCGGGGGGGTGAGAGCTGCGGGGACGGGCTGGCCGTCGATGCCTGTGAGCATGGAGGTGCGGTCCCGGACGTCGTTCGGGCGCGTGCGGGTGGTGGCACACGAGCGCAGGAGAATAGGCCTCACCAGAGTGGCTGTCCCCGGTGCCCAGCCCCGGTCTGTGAGGCGGTGGCCCGCGTCGTCAGGAACACACAGCGGTGGCCTGGCGGCCGCGAGAAATGGGGACGAGGAGCCTGTGCCGTGCGGACTGATCGACCGCGGAACCAGACGTCGGATGCCCGTGCAACCTTTTGTTGCCCCCACACCCGTCGAGCCGCGTGTCGTCATGCCGCTGGCATAATTATACAGAACAACGCCCCTTTTGAATACAGGATAAGACTGTTTATCCTGTATTGACGAGTTGGCTCTGCAGCGCGTATACTACCCGCATGACAACGTCGACTAGCCCGACTAGCCCGACCGGCCTAACCAGCGCCGCCGTCGCCACCGTCACCGCGGCGCCCTCACTGGCCGCGTCGGCGGCGCAGGCCCGCTCGGACGCACACCTGATCGACCTCTGGCTGCATAATCGCAGTGGTCACACCCAACGTGCCTACCGCGCCGACGCCGACCGCTTCCTCCTCTGTGTCGGCCATCCCTTGCAGGCCGTCACGCTCGGTGAGTTGCAAGACTTCGCCGACAGCTTGGCGGCGCTTAAGCCCGCTTCGCGCGTCCGGACCCTGGCGGCCGTCAAGAGCCTGCTCGCCTTCGGCCACCGCCTCGGCTACCTGCCCTTCGACGTGGGCCGCGCCCTCAAACTCCCCCCGCGACGCGAAGGCCTGGCCGCGCGCATCCTGGAGGAAACCGATGTGCAGCGCATGCTCGCCCTGGAAACTCACCCGCGCAATCGCGTCCTGCTGCGCCTGCTCTACGCCAGCGGCATCCGCGTGGCCGAGGTGTGCGCCCTGCGCTGGCGCGACGTGCGGCCGCGCACGGACAGTGCCGGGCAGATCAGCGTGTGGGGCAAGGGCGCCAAGGAGCGCACCATCCTCCTGCCGGCGTCGGTCTATCAGGACCTCCTGACGTTGCGCCGGGGAGCGCCGGAGGACGCGCCCGTGTTCCGCTCGCGCAAGGGCGGCGGGCCACTCGACACCAGCCAGGTCCTGCGGGTCGTGCGCGCAGCCGCCACGCGCGCGGGGATCGCGGCCAGGGTGTCCCCGCACTGGCTCCGGCACAGCCACGCCACCCATGCGCTCGAACGGCAGGCGCCCATCCACCTCGTGGCCGCGACCCTGGGCCACAGTTCCGTCGCCACCACCGGCAAGTATCTCCACGCCCGCCCCACCGACTCCTCCGCCCGCTACCTGGTTGTCTGATGCGAGGACGGGACATGCAGCAGTCGGTCGGACACGCGTCGTCCTCATCATTGTCGACTACGGCCGCTGCGACGACGAGGCCTGCCGCACGTCCGCCGCGCACCTCCACGTCCTCTATAAGCGAGGGGGCAAGCTATGACGTGAGATGTAGCAGTTCGCCACATTTGTCCATACGACGGCCATGCCTCGCTACGGTTGGCGCGACGAGGCGTCTAAGCGCACGGCCAGCGAGATGCTGTACATCCTTATCCCGTGTCATCGACTGTGAATTGCTCCTTTCCCTCGCCCCCTGCGGCTCTGAGTTGCCAGCGTCGTCGCGGACGTAAGCGACATAGCCGCCGGGAGAAGGGGGTTCGTTGGCACAAGCAGAGGGCGCGCGTTGTCACGCCGCGTGGGCTAGAGCAGGCCCTCGCACTCCCGCCGCAGTAACTCAATGAGATGGGCGGCGGGGTAGGCCGATCTTGCTGGCCAGTCCATCTCCAGCACGGTGAGATCCTCCGACAGCGACGGGTTGCCTCGGTTTCCGATGAAGTGGATGATCGGGGCTAGATAGCCCGTGGCAGACTTGGGGTTGCATCGTTCCACCTCCGCTTGCATCACCGCCAGCGCCTCCTCCAGGCGCTCGAGGCGCGCTAGCGCCCGGCGACGGCCCGCCATCGTGGTCAGGCGCGGCACGAAGTCGCGGCCCTTGCCCGCGATCCAGGCCGGCCAGCGGTCAGCGACATAAGCACGCAACAGGTCGCACAGGTGGGCGGCGAGATACGTGTCCATGATGGTGTCCTGCGCGTGGAGTTGCGTCTCTAAGTTGTGCATGCTGATCTGAACGTTGCGATAGAGCGCCGGGAGGCCGATGTTGGCGTCGATGGTGTCGGCGTCATACAAGCAGCGTCCTTCCAGGGTTGTCTCCGGCGTCACCTTGAGGTGGGAGACAATAACCTCACCGGCGTGCGCCCGGACGTCCGGGGGATAGCCCCGTTCGGCCAACAGCGCATCGGCGATCTGCGCACCCGAGATGTTATGGACGGAGCCGGACAGCCCGAGCGCGTCGTACAGGCGGGTGATGTCGTTCGCCCGCGCGGGCGGGAGGACGGCGTTGCGCCAATAGCCGTGCTCATCCACCACGCGCTGTCCGTCGCGCATGAGCGCCTCCCCGTCGTACGGCTTAGTGATGTCATGCAGCAAGGCGGCGACATCGAGCACCCGCATGTGCGCGCCCTCGCCCTCCTCCGCCGCCAGGCTGAGGGCGAGGGCGCGCACGCGCCGCACATGGTCGTAGGTATAGTTGCGCCAGTTGAAGCCGACCCACTCCTGATCCCACAGCTGATAGGTCTCGCGCACGAGCCTATCCAGATACCGCAGGGTGTCCGCATCGTCGCCGAGGGCTGGTAACGCTGTCCCTGAGGTCGTCCGGCCGTGTCCGCCGCTATCATGGCCCGCATCGTCTATGTCCATGATCCCGCTGTCGAACCACGCCATACACCATCCCTCCCCGCTTTTGTGTCTCGCGTCATGCTAGGGGAACGTCCGCCGATCCTGCCTCGGATCGTTACCACGCCGCAATCGCTCGGCCAGCGCCGCGTGGCGCCGCCCCGCGCTCTCTGTCCTGACCGCCCGGGCGATAGCGCGCGTGCTGCCCACGAGGACCACAAGGCGCCTCGCCCGTGTCACTGCTGTGTAGAGTAGGTTGCGCTGCAGCATGAGCCAGGCCGACGTCGTCACGGGCACGACGACGCACGGATATTCCGAGCCTTGTGAGCGGTGGATCGAGACGGCGTAGGCATGCGTCAGTTCATCCAGTTCGAGAAAATCATACGCGACTTCGTCGGACTCGTCCATCAAGACGCGCACCTCCTGATCCTCCAGCGAGAGGCCGGTGATGACGCCGACGCTGCCATTGAAAACGTCCTTGTCGTAATTGTTGCGGAGCTGGGTCACCTTGTCGCCCACGCGGTACACGCGCCCGCCGACGCGCCGCTCGGGCGCTCCCGGTCGTGCGGGCGTCAGCGCCTCCTGCAGCTTCTCGTTGAGCACCCCGGCCCCCGCCGGCCCGCGGTGCATGGGGCACAGCACCTGCACGTCGCGCCGCGGGTCGAGGCCAAAGCGGCGCGGCAAGCGATTGGCCACAATATCGACAACAAGGTCGGCGACCTGCTCCGTGTCCTCCTGGGGGAAGAAGAAGAAATCGTCGAGGCCGCGCATCACCGGCATCTGGCCAGCGTTGATGCGGTGGGCGTTGGCGACGACGCCGCTCTGCTGCGCCTGCCGGAAGATGTGCGTGAGGCGGACGCTCGGGATGACGCCGCAGCCGAGCAGGTCACGCAGCACCTCGCCGGCGCCGACGCTGGGGAGTTGGTCCACGTCGCCGACGAAGAGCAGATGCGCCCCTGGCGCGATGGCTTTGACGAGTGTGTTGGCGAGCAGCACGTCGAGCATCGAGGCCTCATCCACCACGACGAGGTCGGCGTCGAGCGGGGTATCGCGGTCGAAGGCGGCGTCGCCACCAGGGCGGAGCTGGAGCAGGCGATGCAGCGTGCTGGCCTCGACGCCAGCCAACTCGGAGAGGCGCTTGGCCGCTCGTCCCGTCGGCGCGGCCAACACGATCTTCGCCCGCTTGGCCTTGGCCAGGGCGACGATGGAGCGGACCGTGAACGATTTGCCGCAGCCAGGGCCGCCGGTGAGCACCGCGACGCGCGCGGTCAGGGCGAGGCGCACCGCCTGTTCCTGCTCTGGAGCCAGGGCGCTCCCGGTAGTGGTGTTCAACCAGCCCAGGACGGCCGTCCAGTCAACGGATTGGAAGGTGGGGAGGCGCTCGCCCGGTGCGCGCAGCAGGCGCAGCAGTCCGCTCGCCAGCGAGACTTCGGCGCGGTGGAACGGCACGAGGTAGACCGCCGTCACCTCGCCTGCGCCGTCCGAGCCGGACAGGTGCTCCATGACGACGCCCTCCTCCCGCGACAACTCCTCCAGGCATGCCGCAGCCAGCGTCGCCTCCACGCCAAGGATCTCGGTGGCCTGTGCGATCAGGTTGGCCTCGGGCAGGTAGCAGTGCCCCTCATCGCTCGCCTCGGAGAGGGTGAACTGCAACCCGGCCTTGACCCGCTGGGGGCTGTCGTGCGGAATGCCGAGCGCCTGCGCGATCTTGTCCGCCGTCTTGAAGCCGATGCCCCACACATCGCCGGCCAGTTTGTACGGTTCGTTCTTGACGACGCTGATGCTGGCGTCCTTGTACGTCTTGTAGATGCGCACGGCGATGCTCGTCGAGACGCCTACACCCTGTAAGAAGAGCATGACCTCCTTGATGGCCTTCTGCTCCTCCCACGCTCGCCCAATCATCGCCGTGCGCTTGGGGCCGAGGCCTAGCACCTCGATCAGGCGCGCCGGTTCCTCCTCGATCACGCGCAGGGTGTCCAGGTCGAAGTGGCCAACGATGCGCTCGGCCATCTTGGGGCCGATGCCCTTGATGAGGCCAGAGCCGAGGTAGCGGCGGATGCCCTGGATGGTGGCGGGCAGCACGGTCGTGTAGTCGCGGACCTCGAACTGGCGCCCGAACTGGGGGTGGCTCTTCCAGACGCCGCGCATGCGCAGGCTCTCGCCCGGCTGCGCCCCGAGCAGATTGCCCACGACCGTGGTCAGGTCACTGCTCCCCCGCGTGGCGACGCGGGCGACCGTGTAGCCGTTTTCCTCGTTCGCGTACGTGATGCGTTCGAGGACGGCCTCCAGGGTGGCGAGCTGGATCGGCGTAGCCGCAGTCATACCAATAGCGTAGCAGCCGTCCGTCCTCGTGGCGAGAGAGGCTTGGATAGAGGGATGTGGACCGCTTTGTCAGGGTGTTGCGCTTGGCAGTAAACGAGAAATCAAGACTGAGACACGGACGCGTGCCCGCCCCAGGTAACAAAGGACGTGTCTCAGTCTACAGCTCCAGCCAGGGCGGACGCATGGCGCGACACCCTGCTTGTCTGCCTGACCTTAATCACCACACCGCTCGTTCCCCGTTGCTGGAAGCGACGGGGAATCAGAAAGGCATCTCGGGTGCGGTTCCCGCACCTCCATCTGCGCGAATACGTGTCAGCATGCACAAGCTTAGCACGCAACAGCGGTAGGGTGGGTTGGAGTGGAGTGCGGGCCTCTAAGCCCTGCTTAGCCGCTGTGATGCTCCGTGTTAGCCGCGTGTACCCGTGCCCATTCCTACGACTGGCTGCATCCATTCACGCGTGAGGCGCACACGGGCCGTGCGGGGCAGGTAGGCGCTGCTGGTCCCGATCAACAGATCGAAGTCGCCCTCGTCGGCGACCCACGCTCCCCAGGTGTCGTCAAAGTAGGCCAGCGCGCGCATATCCAGCATCAGCGCGACCTCTCGCGTCTCACCCGGCCCCAGCGTCACCCTGGCGAAGGCTTTGAGTTCTTTGTTGGGGCGGTCCAGGCGCGCCTCGCGGTCGCGCACATAGAGCTGGATGACCGTCTCCCCCGCGCGGCCGCCCGTGTTGTGCACGGGCACGGTCACAGTGATCGTGTCACCAGGCTCCACGGTCTCCACGCTCAGCCGGGGCTCCCCCAACTCGAAGGTGGTGTACGACAGCCCGAAGCCAAAGGGGAAGAGCGGCGTGAGGCCCGCGTGGTCCACGTGGCGGTAGCCGATGTACAAGCCCTCGCGGTACTCGACGTGCCCGTCCTCTCCAGGATACTGCCGGTCGGGGCGCTCCGGGTGTACCGGGTCGTCCTCCGGGCGGCCGGGGAAGGTCACGGGCAGCCGCCCGCCCGGCTCGGCCCGCCCCGTGAGCACGTCCGCGATCGCGTAGCCGGCCTCCTGCCCCGGGAACCAGGACTGGAGCACGGCCGGCGCCTGGTCGAGCCAGGGCATCAGGATCGGGCCACCGGTTTGCAGCAGCACGACCGTGCGCGGGTTCGCGCGCGCGACCGCCCGCACCAGCTCATCCTGCCGTCCGGGCAGCGCGAGACCCCGGCGGTCCACGCCTTCGGTCTCCCAGTCGCCGTTCGTGCCGACGCAGACCACGGCGTAGTCGGCCTCGGCGGCGAGGCGGGCGGCCTCGTCCACACTGCTCGCGGGCAACGGCCGGCGAAAGCCGAAGCGCAGGGCATTGAATGTGGTGATACCCAGGCCCACGTCGACCGGCCGCGGCGTGAACTCGATGACCACCGTGTGCTCTCCCGCTCCCAGGAAGCGGCGGGCGCGCACCTCGTCGCTGCCGAAGCCGAAGTAGGTATCGCCCGGCTGGAAGCGCTCCCAGTTATCAATCACCTCCTCACCATCGACGCTGAGGCGGCTGAGCCCGGCGCTGGCGAGGCTGAGGTCGTATGCGCCCGCCTCCACGACGGTGAGGGTGCTCGTCAGGCGGGCATGGAAATCGGCGGGGACGCCCTCGGGCAGCGCGAACCACATCACGTCGCCGCTCGGACGGCTCTCCCGCGCGAGGACCGTGTCGCCTCCGGAGTCGCCGCCGGCGTGGAACGCGATCTGCATGGGCGCCGGGGAGACGGGGAGGAACCTGTCGTTGTCGCAGCCCACGGCGTAGGTGACGTTCTCCGCGCCAAGCGCGTCGCGCAGGCCCTCCAGCGGCGAGGCGCGCCGGTGGGCGTTCATCTGCGCGCTGCCGCCGCCCATCACCTGCCCGGTCGCCGCGTTCGGGCCAATAACCGCCACGCGGACACCGGTAGGCAAGGGCAGCAGGTCGCCCGCGTTCTTCAGCAGCACCGTGCCCTGCGCTCCGGCCCGGCGAATGAGGGCGCGCGTGTCGGCGTATTCCTCGCCGCGTTCGGCCTCGTCGCGGACATCGCGGGGGGCGTCGAGGGCGCCGGTGCGCGCGAGCAGGCGCAGCACGTTGCGGGCGGCCACCCGCACGGCCGCGCGCGTCTCCTCGTCGTTCCGCGCCTCGGCGAGCAGCGTGGCGCGGGCGCGCGCCGGACCCGGCATCTCCAGGTCGAGGCCGGCGCGCACGCTGGCGCCGGCCGTGTGCGTGCCGCCCCAGTCGCTCATCACGAGGCCATCAAAGCCCCACTCCTCGCGCAAGATCTCTGTCAGGAGCCGCCGGTTCTCGCCGCAATAGGCGCCGTCCAGCTTGTTGTACGCGCTCATAACCGCCCACGGATCACCTTCTGTGACGGCGATTTCGAAGGGCAGCAGGTAGAGTTCGCGCAGCGCGCGCTCGGGGATATCGCTGCTGATCGTGCCGCGCTGGTACTCGGATTCATTGCCCGCGAAATGCTTCACGGTCGCGGCGACACCCGCCTCCTGCAGCCCCTGGACGTAGGCAGCGGCAAGTTTGCCCGCCAGGTAGGGGTCTTCCGCGTAGCTCTCAAAGGTCCGACCGTTCAGGGTGCTGCGGAAGATATTGATGGTGGGCCCTAGCAGCACCCCCGCGCCCTTATCCAAGGCCTCCCGTGCGAGGAGCCGTCCGACGTCCCGCAGCAGGTCCACGTCCCAGGTGGCGCCCAGGACGATGCCAACGGGGAAGGCGGCCGTCCGCTTGCCGCCGATGAGGGGACCGCCGCCGCGCGCCCCGGCCGGGCCGTCGGTGACTTTGAGGGCGGGGATGCCCAGGCGCGGGATCGGGATGGTGCGCCAGAAGTCCGCGCCGGCCAGCAGAGTCACCTGCTCCTCCAGCGTCATCCTGTTCACCAGCTGGTCAATGCGCTCATCCGTCGCGGTGCTCTCGTGGCCTTGTTGCACGTTGGCTCGCATGTCTGTTCCTCCTCCGGCGCGGCGCCATCACAGGGCGTGACCGTTCGCCCCGTCTGTATGGCAAAAACAGCAAGTGTCGCGCCGGGCAGCGGTTAGGTTACACTGAGACACGTCCCTCGTTACCAGAGGCGGGCGCCCGTTCGTGTCTCAGTCTTGATTTCTCGTTTACCGCCAAGCGCAACACCCTGTTTGTATACTTCAGAGGACGCACGGGCCGCTGTCTCCGGTTGACCGTGCTCTCGCCTCTGAAAAGGTAGAACGCGCGACGTGGATGACCAGACGCGGCACGCTTACGACGCCCAGGCGTCGGCCATCAGCGCCAATATGCGTCGGACCGAGGTGCGCGAGGTCTACACGCTCGTGGAGAGCTTCTTCCACCCGGGCCAGCCCACCATCGATGTCGGGTGCGGCAGCGGGCGCGACGTGGCCTGGCTCCAGATGCGTGGGTATCCCGCGACGGGGTACGACGGCTCCCCCGGTATGCTGCGCGAAGCCCACTTGGCCTATCCGGACATCGATGTGCGCGAGGATAGCCTGCCCGATCTCGCCGTGGTCGCGGATGGGACGTACGCGAACGCCCTGTGCAGCGCTGTCCTGATGCATCTGCCGCGCGAGGAGGTGATCGCCGCGGCCCTGACCCTCGCCCGCATCCTGCGCCCTGGCGGGCGACTCGTCCTAACGTACCGACCAAGCCAGACGGACGGCGATCGCGAGGGCGATGGCCGACTCTTCACTCCTCTCCCGCGCGGGAAACTGATTCTGCTGCTGGAGTCGGCGGGCTTCCAGATCCTCCTGGCGACGCAACAACCCGATACGGCCCGCCCGGGGGTAACCTGGACGGCCATCGTCGCGGAGAAGAGCATGCTCCTTGTCGCGCGCGGCCTCGACCGCATCCAGGGCATCCTGGCGCAGGACCGCAAGGTCGCCACCTACAAGCTGGCTCTCGTCCGCGCCCTCTGCGCCGTCAGCCGGACGCAGGCGCACGTCGTCCGCTGGGGCGACGGCGTTGTGTACGTGCCGCTCTGGCCCCTGGCCGTGCGGTGGCTCGTCTACTACTGGCCCTTCGTCAACCCCGCGTTCGTCGCGCAGATACGCGGCGAGCACCCTTACTCGGCCAAGCCCATCGCCTTTCGCGGCGCTCTGCGTGACCTCGCGGCGCACTTCGGGCACGACGGCCTCTACGCGGTCCTACGCGACATCGATGAGCAGCCCATGCGGTACCGAGGCGTCCTGAAGAAGATCGCCGACACCATCCGCGCCGGTCCGGTGACCCATGCGGGCACCGGCGGGCCGATGGTCTTCGGATTCAGCGCCCGGCCCGGATCGGACGATCATGACCCGCTCCATGGAACCTTCGGGTACGTCGTGGCGCCGGAGCCGATCTGGCTCGATATCAACCGCTTCGACCACTGGATCGAGGACAGCGTCATCCTGCGTTGGGCACGCCTGACGGCGGACATGAACCCGGCAGGCACTGTTGGCGCGTACCTGCCGCTCCTGCTAGCCACGCCTGGCGATGAGCGCGATACCAGCGAGGTGCGTGGTTTCGTCGGCGTGACCGGCGCACCCTTGGAGTGCGTCTGGACAGGCCAACCACTTGATAGTCACTTCGACGTCGATCACGCCATCCCATACAGTGTCTGGGGTAACAACGACCTGTGGAACCTGCTGCCCTGTCTGCCGCGCGTGAATCGGGCGAAGAGTGATGCGCTGCCGACCCGCCAGCTGTTGATGCGCCGGCGTGAGGCCATTGTCCAATACTGGCGGCTCTACGAGAGCCAGTGGGGGATGCGGTTCACGCGGCAGATGCGCGAGTCATTGGGCAGTGCGGTCGGGCAGCGCGGGTGGGAGAGACAGGGGCTGGCCGGTCTCGAAGAGGCGGTCGAGCGCCTGGCGGTGACGCGGGGACTTGTCCGATGGGAGCCATGAGCCGCGCACCGCACCGCGCCGCTCTCGGACGGCAGGGGGTGCCGCGCGCGAACAGCGGGTGCTCCCCTGTCGACCGCCCCGACCGGGGTATATCATGAAGGAACGCGCCACCACGCGCGGAAGGGGAGCGATGCCGCGTCACACCGCCGCGGCCGAATCGTACGTCGCGCTCTCGCGCCTCGATGCGCTCACGCAACTGCGCCGCGTCATCGAGCGTTCTTTGCCCCTGCCAGGCGGCCGGCAGGAGCCGTTCCTCCCTGTCGAAACACTGCTCTGTTACGGCCTGTTCTTCGTCTTCGATCCCCATCGTTTCGGCGGGGCCAACATCGCGCGGATGCCCCCCATCGCCGGGATACTCGCGACGTTCTTCCGGCGCACGCGCGGCTCAATCCTGAGCAAGATGCTCAATCTGGACGGCTCGCGCGCGAACAGCGCGCGTGGAACCGGAATTGTTCGCCCTCCTGGCGAGTCAGCCGATCCTGTACCGCGACATCTATATCACGATCCTCACCGCCGCGCGGGAGATGCGCATCCCGGCACTAACACTCCCCGACTTCCTGGCCTATCTGGAGGCCACCACGACGCCGGTCGCCGATGACAACGTGACTGCCGATGCCCCTCTCCTCCTGGGGCAGGACGACCTACCCTCGGCGGATGACGTTGTTTTCGCCGCAGAGCGAAACCACCGAGACCGGGATATCGTCCTCCTGGAGACCGTCCTCGGCGAGGACACGATGGAAAAGCTGGTGGTCGGGCGCGTTCGCCTGGCGCAGCATCGCTTCGCCACCGGTGTCTTTGCCAACTGGCGGCGGGCCTGTGTGTTCTGTGGGTTCGACCCGCGCACGCTGCCCGCACGCAGTGGCCTCCTCCACGCCTCACATATCAAGCCGTGGGCGCGGTCGGCGGCGCGAGAGCGCGTCGATGTCCGCAACGGCTTCGCCGCGTGCCCCCTGCACGATGCCGCGTTCGACCAGGGCTACGTGACGGTCGAGGCCGACTTTCGTATCGTGCGGTCGCCCGTGCTCGAGGAAAGCATACGCAACGATGATCCCCAGGTTCGCCTCTACTTTCGCGACGCATTGAAGGAGCGCATCGAGATTCCCGACGGTACCCTCCCCCCAAATCCCTCCTATCTCGCCTACCATCGGACGGGCATTTTTCGACAGTAGAGGCGGGCAGCCACAGCCCAATCCATCACGACCGTCCGTCAAAATGGGTCAATCGCACGCAATACGGCGCTCCAGAGAGCAGGACCGTCGGCGCAAATGTCGGATGGAGCGCCGTCCGATCGGACAGACCGTGGTATCGATGGCGGTAGACCGCATTCCGCACGCGCGATATGATCGGACCATGCCGACAGTTACAGCGATCTTTACACCGCGACGGTTGATCCGCGGCACGGATGACATGATGAATTTCCCACGTGCGCACGATAACGTGCGTCGCCATCCGATCCATTTGATCGGCACGACCAACAACGTGCCATGATGGCACGACAGCGTACGATACGCTAGTGAGAGATACCAACGCCGGAGAAACATACGATGCCGCTCAAAGCCCTGCTCGATGGTCAGCCCATCCTCGCCCCCCTGCTGGGCGACACGGCCTGGGCCGAACTATACTTCCAGCGCCATCGCCTCGTGCTGTCCTGTTGCCCCGATCGCGCCGTGCAGATGCGGGGTGGCGCGGGCACGCGCCGTATCCAGCACTTCAGTCACGCCCCCTCGCCGACGTGCCAGTTCCGGGGCGAAACGACCGCGCACCTGTTGGCGAAAGTCGAGATCGCGCGGGCATGCGCCGAGGCTGGCTGGTCCGTGGACATCGAGCATGCGGAGGCTGCCTGGCGGGCCGATGTCCTGGCCGATCGGGGTGGCCAGCGCGTCGCCTTCGAGGTACAGTGGAGCCGGCAGACGCTGGCGGAAACGGAGGCGCGGCAGGCCCGCTATCGCGCGACGGGCGTGCGGGGATGCTGGTTCTTCCGCTATCCACCACCCGAACTGCGCCACGTAGGCGGCATCGAGGTCGAGGCGCGATGGGACGTACCCCTGTTCCCGCTGGTAAAAGAACCGGGGCGCGACGCGTACCGCGTGCAGGTCGGTGGCCGCCACCATGGGCTAGGCGAGGTGGTGTCCGCGCTCCTGGGCAAGCGCATCGCTTTCCGCTCACACCGTACATTCCTCGGCGATCATGCAATGGACATCGCGTTCTACGACAAGCTGTGTCCGTCCTGCGGCGCGCCATCCCAGCTCTATAGCATCGTGTCGAGCCAGGAGGATGTCCCTCGCGCTCGCTGCGGCGCGCGTGTGCTGCTCTGGTCCGGGGCGGTCTATCACCCCGATGTCGCGCACGCCGCGCGGCGCGCCTATGAGACGACGCCCCAGTGGGATGAGATTCCGCTGGTCGTGGTCGAGCCGGGGGTGGGATTCCGCTGCCACCGGTGCAGGCAACGCCTCGCGCCGTCCCACGCCGGCCACTCCGGTCCCGGAATCGTCACCGTCGCTGCATGCGTCACCTTCACGCGGCCGCTCTGCGATCCGTATCCTCACTGGTGCTTCTCCACGGGGGGCGCGTTCTGCGCCCGGATTGCGTCGAGTAGGTAAGGGGTGCGACCGGCGAGGGCGCGCATCCGGTCGTCGCGCGCTACTCACGCGGAGGTTGGTCAGTCCGCAACCTGCGCTACCGTCGTCCGCCGCGTCGCGTCGCCTCTTGTGCGGCAGGCGCCGCGAACAAGCTGCGATGAAGGCGACGCACCTGCGCGCGCTCATCGTCTCCGACCGAGGCCTCTGCCGAGAGCAGCGCGTCGGTGAGCAGGGCATAGGCGGCGAGGAGCCGCGACTCGGCCACAATCGCGTCCGCGTCGTGGAGCAGCCAGGCGTGCCCGTCCTGGTAGACGAAACGACCGCCGGCCACGCGCTCGAGCAAGGCGACGACGTGGCGCTCACGGTCGTCCAGCGCGGAGGTCGCGGTAAGGGAGAGCGTCTCTTGGTCACGACTATCGGCCGCCGCCGCCTTGGCGCCCGCACGCGGCCTACCGGCACGAACCGTCGCGCCCGCGGACTTTCGTTCCGCGTCGGAACCCTCCGTCCCTGCTAGCTCGGACAGGTCAGTCGGCGTTGGAGGAGCACTATCTGCTTCCGTCATCATTCGTGCGTCAATCTGGTCGGACCGTGGTGTGTCGGACATCTCGATGCATTCCTCTCGTTCGGTTGGGTGAGTAGGGGGAGTAGGCGCGGGAGATCGACCCGAGCGGACGGCAATCGTCACTCCGTCAATGCGCGCCCCAAGCACGGTCGCGATGCGGCCGAGGAGGTCGGGCGGGATGTCGGCGGCGCTCAACTCGATGGCCGTAATCTCGGCGTGCGTTGCCTGCACCTCTTCGGCCAGCCGGCCGCGTGTCCACTGTTTGCGGGTGCGTGCGGCACGGACCTGCTCCGCCACCAGATGCCGTTGCTGCACGGGTCTCTCCTCTCTCGCCGGACGCGGCGCCATTGGTGTAGCTCGCCGTCCACACGTCGTTGGCTACCGCCTACTATCATACGCGAACATCGACGACACGCCGGCGACAAGACAACGCGTTGCACGAGCATCAGGCACTGAGCAAGCGCGACAATCTACTGCCGTATGTCATTTCAGGCGACCGCCTCAACACGTCATCTAGACTCCTACTACGGGCAAACATGGTGCGATTGAGTCAAGTTTTCGCGTCATGTCTCGTCGGTCGGAGGCGGAGCCTCGCTAGACTCCTACTACGGGCAAACGTGTTGCGAATGAGTCAAGTTTATGCGTCGCATATATCTCGTCGGTCGGAGGCGGAGCCTCGCTAGACTCCTACAAGGGGGCAAATATCG
>JAABUZ0100002825.1_pt1 | contig 27659 bp, 26 predicted proteins | sample 5562091 | NCBI WGS metagenome assembly JAABUZ01 (sample SAMN12813069, study PRJNA571459) | rock metagenome | isolation source: Antarctica rocks | place: Antarctica: Victoria Land, Linnaeus Terrace sud | collected 2015-12-21 | reverse complement strand
CACGACGATCAGCGTGGCGCGGCTCCACGGCGCAACGAACATCGCCGCTGCCTGCCGCCGCTATGCCGCCCAACCCGCGCTCGCGCTCACTGCCCTCGGCCTCGCGCTCGACTTTGAATAAACCCTGGGCTTCAGCACGGTGGTGACGACCCTGCTGAATGGGTTGCCGACGGTAACGATCCCGCTCGGGGCGGATCAGCCGCAGAACGCGCGCCGCTGCGCCGCACTCGGCGTGGGCGAAGTGATCGCGTCGGATAACCGCACTCCGGAGGCAATCCGGGAGGCGGTGCGGCGCGTATTCGGAGAGCCGTCCTATCGCGGAAAAGCGGAACGGGTGCGCGACGAGATGGCGGCGCTGCCAGGGCCGGAGTATGCAGTGCAACTGCTCGAACGGCTGACGAAGGAGAAACAACCGCTGCTCACGGCATGAGGAGAAAATATAGTCGTTTTGCTACGGTGAATGACATGGAGGAATCTACAGAACTCCGGGGACTTGACCGATGACCGTGATCAGTTCGGAGATTGCGGGTGTTGTGAACGGAAACGCCGGGTGCTACCTGCCCAGGCTGAAGCCCTCGTAGCCCTTTGCGGCAATGTCGTCGCATATTTTCCGATATGCCCCGACGCCGCCGACGTAGGGCATGAAGATGCGCGGCTTACCGGGGACATTCGCCCCGACGTACCAGGAATCGGCGAGCGGATAGAGCGTCGTATTGCCTACATCGTTGACGTGCGCAACCCACGCATCCTCCGCTTCGACCGTCGCCTCGATGCAGCCGAGATCATGCGCTCCCAGATACGCGATGCAGTCCGCGATCCAGTCCACATGCTGCTCGATGGAGACGATCATATTGCTGAGCACGGACGGGCTGCCCGGGCCGGTGATGATGAAGAGGTTCGGGAAACCGGCAACCGCGATGCCGAGATACGTGCGCGGCCCTGCCACCCACTTCTCCTCCAGCATGCCGCCGCTTCTGCCGCGAATTTCCATGTTAAGCAGTGCGCCCGTCATAGCATCGAAGCCCGTGGCAAAGACAATGCTGTCCACCGTAAACGCCGCGTCCCGCGTCCGCAGACCATCTGGGGTGATCGCCTCGATTGGGTCCTTTCTAACGTTTATCAGCGTGACGTTGTCGCGGTTGAACGTGTCGTAATAGTCGGTGTCAAGGGGGAGGCGCTTCGTACCGATGGGGTGATCGCGCGGTGACAGCGCCTCGGCGACGGCCGGGTCGTGGACGATCTCGCGGATCTTGGCGTGGACGAACGCGGCGGCGGTGTCGTTGGCTTCCGTATTCGTACCAATGTCCGCAAATGCCGATGTGAAGCCGAAGCCGCCGCGCGCCCAGCGCGTCTCGTACGCGTGCCGCCGCTCGTCGGGCGGCGTCTGCAGAGCGGGCGTGTCCCCGACCGGGACGACAAACCCGGCGCGTGACTCGCGGTTCTTGCGCCGGTGCTCGGCATAATTCGCCTTCCGGTGCCGCTCGTCGTCCGGATTGAGCGGAGCATTCCACGCCGGGATGGTGAAGTTCGGCGTCCGTTGGAAGACGAAGAGGTGAGCCGCCTGCCGCGCGATGATTGGGATAGATTGGATACCGGACGCGCCCGTGCCAATGACGCCGACCTGCTGGCCAGTGAAGTCCACGTCCTCGTGCGGCCAGTTGCCGGTGTGATACCACATTCCCTTGAATGTTTCGAGGCCCGGAAACCTGGGTACCTGTGCGGTGGAGAGGCAGCCGGTTGCCATGATGCAGAACCGCGCCGACACGCGCTCGTCGCCGTCCGTTTGGATCACCCAGCGATTCGTCGCCGCATCGAAGCGGGCGGTAGTGACGTGCGTGTCGAACTGGATGTCCCGCCGCAGGTCGAATCGGTCCGCGACGTGATTGATGTAACGCAAAATCTCCGGCTGGGCGGCGTATCGCTCGCTCCACCGCCATTCCTGCTGGAGTTCGTCCGAGAACGAGTACGAGTAATCCATGCTCTCGATGTCGCAGCGCGCGCCCGGATAGCGGTTCCAGTACCAGGTGCCGCCAACGTCGCTGCCTGCCTCGTACATCCGCGTCGTCAGTCCAAGCCCGCGCAGGCGGTGGAGCATGTACAACCCCGCCAAGCCCGCGCCGACGATCACCGCGTCGACGTTGCCCATCTGCTCTGTTCCCGCTTCTATCGGACGCCGCGCGCCAGACATCGTTCCTTCTTCCACTTCCACGCCTTACGCGTTGTGCGGGACGAACGCGACCGACTGGACCACGAGCGCCGCATCGGCGGACACTGCCGCGCGCCAAAACCATTCGCCCGGCGTCGCGTAGAGCAGCCGACCACCGGAGCAGACGGCCCAGACGGTGCCGTCCGGTGCGGCGACGAAGAGTTCCACCATGTCAGGCATCGGGGTATCGAGGCCCGCTCCCGCCAGTTCCCAGCTGTCGCCGCCATCCGATGACACGACGATTCGGCCGCCGCGCCCGACCTGCGGCGACGGTCCGGCGAGGACGAGATCGGGCCGCGACGGAGGAATAAGCACCGCGCGCGTGTAGTCAGTCTCCAGCTTCTGCCACGTCGTGCCGCCATCCTGCGAGCGAGCGATGCCGCCGAACCGCCGCAATCCATCGTCGTGCCGGCGGTGCGGGAACGCCGCATAGCCGAGCGCGGCGTAGAGCAGGTCGGATTCGTGCGGATGACCGGTAATGAAATGGATATCGTCGTCCTCGATCACTGGCGCGCACGTCCACGTTGCGCCACCATCGTCACTCCGCAGCAGGCCACCCACCTCGACCGAGGCGAAGAGACACCCCATGCTGCCGGGCGGGGCATAGACATTGCGCACCGCACCGGCGCGCGGCGAATAGGGGAGGAACCACTGTTCGTGCCCGACGATCTCTCTAATACCCGTCAACTCGTGCCACGTCCGACCACCATCCTCACTACGGAAGAGGCGTCCCGGCTCGGCACCGGCGAGGATCGCATCGGGATTGAGCGGATCGGGGCCAATACAGCGGAATGCCGCAGCGGTCAGTCCCGCGTTGGCAGGCGACCAGGTGCGGCCGCCATCCTCGCTGCGATGCATTCCGTTGCCGTAACTGCCGGCAAGGATTGTCAGGGCGTCGCCATCGCGCCAGGCGTAGATCGCCCAGATGCGCTCCGACACCAGCCCGAGCGGCTCAACCGCGCCGTCACGCAGCCGATAGACACCGTCAGTAGTGCCGATATACGTATCGAACATCGGATGCTCCTTTCCCCGAAGAGATGCGCGATGGCGGTCACTCCGACGCTTCAGCAGGCAATGGGAAGCAGTGGCAACGATGATACAGGCCGATCACGCGCGCTGCAAATACCGGCACTCGGGGCCGATAATCAGATATTTCGCTATCGCTCCCCTGGCTCCTGCATGCTTTAGCACGGATTCCAAGGTCGTTGAACCGACACAATGTCGGTGGTGGCGGGCTTTAGCCTGCTACAGCAAGGAAGGGCAGGCTAAAGCCCGCCACCACCGAGAAAACAGAGCCTCAGTCGTCGATTGCCTGGTAGGCCGAGGTCCAGAAATCGCCGAAGAGGTCGGCGGACGGCGGCATACGCTGGGTCATCAGGATCGCGACCATCTCCTCCCTGGGGTCCGAATACCCAGAAGTGCCCAAGCCGCCGTCCCAGCCGAACCGTCCGGGAACCGCCGACACGTCGTCGCGCTTCGTGATAAGGGACATGCCGAAGCCCCAGCCGCGATTGTCGCCGAGGAAAATGCCGGTTGCCGCCCGCTGCGCGGCTGTCAACTGGTCGGTCGTCATCGTCTCGACCGAGGGCCGCGACAGGAGGCGCTCGCTGCCGTGCTTGCCCTTGTTCAGCATCATCTGACCGAAGGCCAGGTAGTCGTCAATGGTCGAGACCAGCCCCCCGGCGCCGGACGGGAATGCGGGCGGACGGCTCCATTGACCGCCCGCAGCCTCGTCGAAGACTTCGAGCGCCCCGGTTTCAGGATCGGCCTCGTAACTGGTCGCGAATCGGTCGCTCTTTGCATCGGGCACGCTGAAGCCGGTGTCCTTCATACCGAGCGGCGCGAAGAGGCGTTCGCGCATGAACGTCGCCAGTGGCTGGCCTGCGGCGCGCGCAATCAGCACGCCGAGCACGTCGGAGCCGGTGTTATACATCCACTGCTCGCCCGGCTGGTGCATCAGCGGCAGCGCCCCCAGGCGACGGATTCACTCATCCGGCGCGGGCGTCGTCGCGGGGCTTGGCCATCCCATGCCGATCTGCTGCTCGCTCGCGGCCTTCAGGATTGGATAGGCGTCCGGCGACGCCATCATCTGGCCGAAGCCCATGCGGAAGGTGAGCAGGTCGCGCACGGTGATCGGTCGGTTCGCGGGCGCCGTGTCGTCAAGCGGCCCGTCGAGCCGCCGCAACACGCGGCGATCCGCCAGTTCGGGCAGCAGCCGATCCACCGGATCATCCAGCCGCAGTTTGCATTCCTCCACCAGGATCATCGCCGCCGCAGCCGTGATCGGCTTGGTCATTGAGGCGATGCGGAAGATCGTGTCGCGCCGCATCGGGTCGCTGCCGCCGACCGCCTGCATGCCGATTGCATCAACATGCACCTCGCCCCGTCGGCTGACCAGCGTGACGAGACCGGGCACGTCACCGCGCTCGACATAGCCAGCCATGACATCGTGCATGCGGCCGAGCCGCGCCGTGGACAATCCTCCGGTATTCATCTGGTGATCACCTCCCTTTGAACGCTCCATGCATCAAGCCTACGAAATCCCTGGCCGATCCTGAAAGCGCCAGCGGGTCTGGCTGAACGACTTGCCCTTGCCGAAGCCGAATACCGTCGTGGGCGTTACTGCGTACACCAGGGCGATGTTGCCGCCGTCGCCGTGAAAGGTGCCATCATGGACCGTAAAATGCCAGATGTCCGTGTCATACTTCGCCGCATACGCATCGGTCACCCGCTGAAGCCTGATCTCGTCGCTTACGTTCACGGCATCACCTTCGATCACCAGATCAAGACCCTCGGAAAGGACGTTACAGCCGGTCGTGATGACGCAGTGCGCATTGCGCGCAAGGTTCTTTGCCTTGCGTTCGTCAGGGCCGGTGGAGAAGTACAACACATCATCCAGCCAGATGGAAATCAACGGCGTGACATGCGGGCGTCCATCCGGACGCACCATCGTCAGCCAGTACACTTCCGCCTTCTCCAGACGCTCGCGCCTCCGCCCACGGCGTCGGGGTTGCACCATCGCTACTAAACTGGTGCAGCTCAGCCACCGGGTCAATAACAGCCATGTCTGTTCTCCTTTCGTGTCTTGGTCTTGGTTTGGTCGCCGAAATTGTCGTCGCTCCCGCGTAGTGCTGTGGGCCGTGGACATCACCGCCCGCCGATTGCTCTGCCAATGTGGAGCGGTTCCTCCCGCGCGTCCGTCACTGGCTCGGCATCCCGGATGTCCGTCGCGCTCGTTTGGGGCGCTTCGTTGACGGCGAAAGAGAAGATGTCGTTGCGGGCGTAGTGGCCGATCACGTCGAAGTCGAACTTTCCCTCGGCAATCGTGCTGCTCGCCAGATCGGCGTAAAGGATGCCCTCCGCGCCGTAGAGTGGCCCGGCGAGCGTCTGACCGAGCGGCGAGATGATCGCGCTGCCGCCCTGGCAGAGTTCTTCGGGTGCGTCCGCAAGGTCTTCCAAGCCCTCTAAATCGGCGGGGTACATCGCCTTCGTGACGTACTGGTTGCAGCCGAGGACGAAGCAGCGCCCTTCGAGCGCGATATGCTGCAAGGTCGCCTGCCAGGTGTCGCGAGCGTCCGCTGTCGGCGCGAGATAGATTTCGACGCCCTTGCGGTACATCGCCATCCGGGCGAGCGGCATATAGTTCTCCCAGCAGATCAGCCCGCCGACTTTGCCGATCTCCGTATCGAAGACCGGGAGTGTGCTGCCGTCGCCCTCGCCCCAGATCAGTCGCTCCCCAGCGGTTGGCTTCAGTTTGCGGTGTTTGCCGAGCAGTTGCCCGTCCGGCCCGAAATACAAGAGCGTGCAGTAGAGCGTGCCGCCGCTCACGCGATCCCGCTCGATCACGCCAATGGCGAGGAAGACGCCCGACTCCCGCGCCGTACGGCTTAATGTCTCGGTGGCGGCGCTCGGCACTTCGACGGCGTTCGCGTTGTAGCGCGCCCAGGTACGCCGCCCGGCGTCGGTGCGGCCGCCGACCACGACACCGAAACTCAGCCCGCGCGGATAGGCGGGGACGAACGCCTCCGGGAAGAGGACGAGCCGCGCGCCACTCGTCGCCGCTTCCCGCGTCAATTGAGAAACTTTCTCAATCGTCGCCTCTCGCTCCATTATCACCGGCGCGGCCTGCACGACAGCTACGCGCGTCTCCGTCCATCGCTCGCTCATGCGTTACCTATCCCTCCCGTACCGTATTAAAGCCGATTGCGCAATTGGATCAGACAGAAAACAAAACAAGAACATCGAACAGCATAGTCCAAATGATAAAGGCCATCAGCACGACGAGCGCGAAGGAGAAGAGCGTCTGGGGTCGGAGATGGATCGTTATCATCCCCTTTCCTCCTCGATCATGCGGCGGCAGTATATCGCACGAGCGGCATGCGGGGTGCGTCGGTGCCGCCTGCGCCACTGACGTTCATGTACGAACACTTCTTAAACATTCTCTGGACAGATCGCTGTTCATGCCGTAACGTATAGCTGTAACCCACGTTAATATTGGCGTGAAGGCGTTTTTTGTAATGACGATTGGGACAGATGTGACGGTTTTGCAGGAGAAAAAGCATGTGAGGGACATGCGGCGACACCGCTTCTCTGCTGGTTTTCGTCGTACGGTCGCGTCCCTCCTAATTGCATGTGTAGCGCTCGGCACCGGCATTACGTCCCACACGGCAGCCGCGACGCCCGCGACGGATGCGCCCAAAGGCACCTCGGTTCAGCCGCCGGTGACCGCGCACATTGCCACACCAACGATACCGAAACCAACGATATCGCATACGAATACGCCACCGATCGCGACACCAACACACGGTAGCGCGTCACCATCACCATCGCCATTACCTTCCGTATTCCCAACTGCTACTGCGAAACCCCTTGCACCGTCATCTGCTGCTGCGTCAACGACCATCACATCACCAGCGATCACATCGCTGACCGCCCCCACGACGCAGACACCAGTTTCGGCGACACCGACCGCCCTTCCCACATCAACGGCATCCACCACACCGACCGCCTCGACGACATCGCCCTCGGTGATCACACATCTTCTTGTACCAACGAACGTCCCCACGACGCCTCCCCCACCGCCGGTACCGACGCTCGACCTTTCCGGCCTGCAAATACTCGACAATCCCGGTATCGGTGGCAATGCGGCGATTGCTCATGCAGCGCTGCGTCACTACGGTGAGTATTACCGGCCCGATGGCGTGCCATGGACGGGCTGGTGTGAGATGTACATCGGCAATGTGATGGACGAGGCAGGGGTCGCGCATCCGCGCTTCGCAAGCGCGATCCTCGACGCGATCAACGGCCCGCTCTATCGCGGCCAAGCCCCGGCAGGCAGTCTCGTCTTCTTCGACCAGCGGGCCAATCCCTATGGCCACGTCGGCATCGCGTTGGGCGACGGTACGATGCTCTCCGCGCTCGGTGGGGGGATCGTGCGCACGGTCTACGCCGACTGGGGCTCCTATCTCGGCTGGCGCCCCTACGGTACGACCGCCCCTGATGAAGCGCCCGTCACCGTGCATGTATATAGCGCGACTAGCCCTGACAATGCGTCTCTCGGCTGGCAAATAGACCCGACAATCGCCCCTGACAATCCGTCTCTCAGCTGGCAGGCATCCGCGACGACACCGGACGACCCGTCCCTCGGGCTGCCCATCCACGTAGAGCAGCCGGTGAACGATATGCCGCGCCTCCTTACTCCGCCGGTCTCCCGAGGCTGGGGAATCGCATCTCCACTCCTGACACCGCGCCAGGCGATGGCGTAAGGGATTGACTTTCCCTGCGGCGTCTGATAGGGTGCGTTTCATGATGAAGCAGATGATTCGCCATGATCGGTTGTATGTGTACTTCTTTACCCCGCCGGTGTTGTCGGCCGGGGTGGAAGCGCTGACCTAGCGAACCCCCCTGAACCAGATGACGGCACCGGCAGACGCAGCGGCACAGACGGCCCGCTTTTTTTTGTGCGTGATAGCGCGGCGGGGAAGCATCAAGGGGCAAATCCGATGGTGACAGGTGCAATACCACGATAGGCGCGGATACAAGGAGAACGACCGATGATTGTACAAATGCGGACAGGGACGGACGAGCAAGCGCTGGAGCATGTGCTGAACACGATTACGGCGGCCGGGCATGGTCACCGCGTGATTGCGGGAACGGAGCGAAACGTCATCGGCGTGCTCGGCGGCGCGCCCTCGCAGGATTTGCTCGACCGCGTGCAGGGGCTACCGGGAGTCGAGATGGTGATCCGCATCTCGAAGCCGTACAAACTCGCCTCGCGCGAGTTCCACCCGGCGCGGACCATCGTCCGCATCGGCAACGTGGAGATTGGTGGTGAGGTGCCCGTGTTGATGGCGGGGCCATGCGTCGTCGAGGGGCGCGAGCCGCTCCTAAAAACCGCATGGGCAGCGAAGAAAGCGGGCGCGGTGATGCTCCGTGGTGGTGCGTACAAGCCGCGCACCTCACCCTACTCCTTTCAAGGTCTCGGTGTCGAGGGCCTGGAACTGCTCGCCCTCGCCCGCGAAGAAACCGGCCTGCCTGTCGTCACCGAAGTGATGGAGCCCGATCAAGTGTCAGTCGTCGCCGAATACGCGGACATGCTCCAGATCGGCTCGCGCAATATGTCGAATTTCCCGCTCCTGCGCAAGGCGGGGCGGAGCGGGCGGCCCGTCCTCCTCAAGCGCGGATTCTCGGCAACAATTGAGGAGTGGCTGATGAGCGCGGAGTATGTGCTGGCGGAGGGAAATGAGGACGTTGTCCTCTGCGAGCGCGGTATCCGCGGCTTCGATCCAATCGTCCGCTTCACGCTTGATCTGACCGCCGTACCGCTACTCAAGGACTTGACGCACCTGCCAGTGATTGTGGACCCGTCGCACGGCACGGGCCGTCGCGCGCTCGTCGCCCCGATGTCACTCGCCGCGATCGCCGCCGGCGCCGACGGCCTGATCGTCGAGGTGCACCACGACCCCGCGCAGGCACTCTGCGACGGCCCGCAGGCCATCCTCCCCGATGTCCTCCGCCAGATCGCGGATGGCATGGGCCACGTCCACGCTGCCATCCGCATGCCGGTGCTGGCATAGGGGTTACCCGCACCCCCCAGCCCCTCTCCTTTGCCTTGGGGCAAAGGAGAGGGGAGCAATTAAGAGACGTGTCGTTCCATTTCTCGCCCATCGAAAACCCATCCGTGCGGATGTATTTGCGCGTACCTCTCAGTAGCGAAAGGGAAATGAGGGAAAGGGAGTAACACGATGGGCCTACGTACTCAGGCAATGGGCGGCAAACGTGTCGGGATCGCACTGGTCTTCGCCGTTGTGCTTGCGGGTCTCGTCATGGTCGGGCACGCGACGACCGCGCCGCCAGATGTCGCGATCTCGATGCAAATGTTTAAGTTTGTGGCACCGAACGGAACGATCAATACAACGATTCCTGTCGGCACTAAAGTGACGTGGACAAATAACGATCCAAGCCCGATCCAACACACCACAACCAGTGACCCGGCAATCATACCCACCTTCGATTCCGGTCCCCTGGCCCACGGCGCTTCCTTCTCTGTCACGTTCGATCAAACCGGTGTGTTCCCCTATCATTGCTCCTTTCACGGCACCCTAGGCACTGGCATGCACGGCACGATCACCGTCGTCGCGCCACCGAATCCGACCGGCGTCGCCCCGGCAGACGGCAAGACCACAGGCGACACAACGGTGACGATCACCGGCACCGGTTTCCAGCTCAACGTAACGGTCACCTTTGATGGATTGGCGGCAACGGGCGTCATGGTCGTTGACGCCAATACGATCACGGCGACGACGCCCGCGCACGGGCCAGGCGTGGTGGATATCGTTGTAACGAACCCCGATACGACGACAGGCACGCTCGCGTCCGTCTTCACGTACGCGGTCCTTACCCCACTGCCACCGCCGCGACCATCCGTTGCGCCAATCAGTGGAGCAAAGCCGCTCCCCGCGACGCGCGTACCGGGTCCGATCAATCTCATACCGCCGAACCCTCTCCCGCTGAGACGATCGTCGGGTAATGAAGTGGGCACAAGTAGCAGTGAAGTGGTCACGCCTGCTCCCGCTCCCGCTCCTGCTCCCCTCCCAACTCGGCGGTAGCGGAACCGGGAGAATATTACAGCGGATTTCGTAATTACCCAGCTGATGAGCGTTCCGGTGGCGGCGGTCTGTCGCTCGCCACCACCGAAACGCTCATCAGCACTCGTTACTGCGAAAATCGCTCTAATCAGCCGCAACTACATTCCGCGGCGTGCCATCAGTCGGGATGAGCGTAACTTGCGCGATACGGAGGCGATCCATCCGGTCCACGCGGATGTGGAGATGATCCGTTTCGACGCTCTCGCCTGCCTTCGGGATACGTCCCATACGATCCAGGACGTACCCGGCAATGGTTTCGTAGCCGTCATCTACATCGCCAAGTGGCGCCATCGTGCGGACCTCCGCAATCGGTGTGCGTCCATCAAGCGTGATGCTCCCGTCGGCGTTGCGTTGCAGTTGCGGCGCGGCACGGTCGAACTCGTCCTCGATGTCCCCGACGAGTTCCTCGATCAGGTCTTCCATCGTCACAAGGCCCGCCGTGCCGCCGTAATCGTCCACGAGGATCGCCATGTGTGTGTGACGGCGGCGCATTTCGAGCATTAGATCGTCAATATGCACCGATTCAGGCACAACAAGCACCGGGCGCATGATCGCCTCGATCCATTCCTCGCCCCGACCGGAGCCGACCGCCGCGATGATGTCCTTGACGTGCGCCATCCCGTGGATCGTGTCGAGGTTTTCTTCGTAGATGGGAAACCGGGTGTAGGTGCTCGTCGCGACTTGCGGCGCGACATCGGCGATCCGCGTATGTTGCTCGATCCCGGCGACTTGCGTACGCGGCACCATTACCTGCTGCGCTTCCTTGTCCGCGAAGGAGAAGACGCGGTCAATCAACTCGCGCTCGCCCGTATTGAGTGTTCCCGCCTGCTCGCTCTCACGTACAAGGATGCGCAATTCCTCTTCGGTATACGTCCCGCGCTCGCTCGTTTCACCGAGGCCGAGCCGTCTGAGGAGAAAATTCGCGCTGTTGTTGAGCACAGCGATCAAGGGACGAAAAACGATGAGGAAAATGCGGATCGGGCCGATCACGAGCAGCGCCATCCGCTCCGGGTTCTGGATGGCGATGCGCTTCGGCAGCAGTTCGCTCATCAAAACGGTGACATACGTGACGAGGAGGAAGGAGAAGACGATGGCGATCACATGTGCAGAGAGCACCGGTACATTGGCAGGCAGCCACGCGAAGGCGGGTTCGATCAGTTTCGCGACGACCGGCTCGCCGAGATAGCCGAGCGCTAACCCGGCGATCGTGATGCCGATCTGCGTCGCGGAGATGTACGGGTTAAGGTTGGCGAGCGCGACTTTTACCCAGCGCGCGCGCGTGTTCCCTTCCTGCGCCATTTGCTCGATCCGGCTGCGGCGGGAGGCGACGAGACCGTACTCGGTCGCGACGAAATAGGCATTAAGGAAGACGATCAGGGCAAGCATCGCCAGCCCGGCAATCGTTTTCCACACTTCAGCGCTCATGTAACGGGGGAAACCTCCATGACGGCCCGGCGGCTGGAGCACGTACACTACTCAGAACCTGCCGGAACCGAACCATTCCATTGACAAAAGTATAGCATGGGTGCTGCCAAGACAGAGGGTTGGAGTTCGGAGTTCGAGGAATCTCGTTCCCGACTCCAAACTTCGAACATCGAACATCGAACGCCAAAAAATGCCGGCACCGTGGGGGCGGTACCGGCTGGGATTGGGGAAATGGGGAAGGAGAATACAAGAGAAGGTCGGTTCATCATGGTATACGCATGTGGCGCGCAGTTAGATCACCGCGCGATTGCCGTACATCTCGATGCTGTCCATCAGACCACCTATCAATCGCTTTCTTCCGTCGTCAGGTGGTCGAAGCCAGGTCCTCAGTGATCCGACGGAACTCGTCACGGGCACGGAAGAGCATGGATTTCACCGCCTTGCGTGAGATGCCGAAGACCGCGCCGATCTCTTCACAGGACATTCCCTCGCACTCGCGCAGGATGAGCGCCTCCCGGTTCCGGCAGGACATCCGCGCCAGAACCGCCTTCACGGCGCTGTTGCCCTCCCGATCCAGTACGATCTGCTCCGGGTCTGCGCCCCCAAAATGATCCGCCATCACGACGCCCTGCGCGCCGTCCCAGACCGTCCAACAGGCACGACGGCGATGGCGCAGTTCGTCGAGGCAGCAATTGCGTGCGACGCGATAGAGCCACGCGGGGAAATTGACATCGTCGGGGATGCGTGACAGGGCGCGATAGACCTTGATGAAGGTCTCTTGCAAGAGGTCTGCTGCATCGTCCACATTCCCGGACATCACACGATAAATGTATCCATAGAGTGGCCGCTCGTACCGCCGCAGCAGCGCTTCAAAGGCTGCCGCATCGCCCATCCGGGCCTGCTCGATCCACTGTGCGTCGTTGGAAACCACGGAGTGTGCTGTCATTGGTGCCCGCCCCTTACTGCTTCTCTCCCACCACCATCGCGCTCGGATCGTTGCTTCTGTCTCCACTCTAGGGGGTGATTGGGAATGGTACATCCGTAAGGTTACGGATGTATCGGGCGCGAATTTTGCTCCATACATGTCCGTACTCCGTATGGGCTTTCCCATCCCACATCCCTCCCCGCGAGGGAAGGGATTGGGTGTTAGGAAAATTCGAGTTATGCGAGGGGATGCGGCAGGCGATTGAGAGAGGCGATGGGGAATGGGACGAGGCGCGGACTGCCCAGTCGCTCCTGCCCGACACCAAAGTGGATCGGCAAGAGGCCCGTGACGAGCGCGCGGACGACTGCCATCCCTGCCGACCGGACATCCGGCGTCGTGATCTCTGCGATCACCGTTTCATGCCCGGTGTGCGCCAGCATTGCGACGATGGCAGCGAGCAGTGTTTCGGCATCATCGTCCACGTTGCCGATCCGCACAGGCAGTAGGCCGGATTGCGCGCCGAGGAACGCAAAGGCATTGCTCCGGTCGCGCAGCGCGTACCACAAACCGTGGTCCGCCGGGGTGCGAACCGTGGCGGACGTACCTTGTGCCGCCAGTTCATCCCAGCGGGCATACCGCCCCTGCACGACTTCGAGCGCCGCTCGCTCGACGGCGCGGCGCGGATCGGGGTCACAGCCGAGGCCGATCAGATCAATCGGTGGTCGTCCGCTTTCGTCGTGCGCCCGCGTGAGGATCGCGGGCACGCCGGTCGTCGTTGTCAGATCGTGCGCTGTCAGCGTCACGCCCCGTGCGGCGTACCAGTGGACAATACGCGCCACAGCGTCACTGACGGCACAGAGGTCAAGCAACGGGGCAGCGTGGCGCGTCAGCCAGCCAACAAGGAAGGCATCGCGCTCGATCACCTCGCAGAGCGCCCGCAGCGATGCCTCCGCGACCGTCCGGCCCGCTGCGAGGCCATTGGATGTCTGCTGGCAGAATGCATCCAGCGGCAGGAGGTAGACGAGCGACGCGGGGACGAGCACCGGGCGGTCATGCGCCAACGACCGTCCCTCAACCCAATAGAGTGGCGTATTGGGCGTGACCGGGGCATACGGTGCCGATCCATCCGCGTACTGCGTCGGGTGATACAGGCCGAACGCTTCCGGGCCAATGGCGGGGCAGTCGAGTGTCGCAAACGGCGCGACGCGAAACGTCCCTGGCGGCGGAAGCAGCATCGCGCAGTATCGCTCCAACGCCTCTCCGATTGCGGCACGACGTGCGTCTTCCACCGTCCAGCCCTTGCCGATCGTCGTGTGTTCGCCGGGTGGGAGTGCAGCCCAATCGTCCCGGAACTGCGTGTTCGGCAGGATCGCCAGCGCGACGTGTGGCGGCGTCGGCTCATCAGGTGGAGGCGGTACCGGCAGCACCGCGCGCACGATCCCCGTTTCGTCGTCCACGAACAACCCTATTCCCTCACCTGGCCAAAGGGCGCCTGGCTTCCCTCCAAGGGAAGCGAGAGTGAAAGGCGACCACGGCAAGCCACCGCAGACCGGGCAACGTGGATGGCGCAGAACTGGATGCCACGTCCACACCCCGGACGGTACATTCAGCAGGCCGAGCTGCCCGCGTGCGCGGGATGGCTCACCGATTAATGTTTGGAGGACTTCGAGGGTGGCAAGGGTGGGAACCTCACTCCCTGGCCCCCTCTCCTTTGCTCTCCCTTCCGGACGCCCTCTGGGCAGTATGGGGAAGTGGGTTGGGGGGTTAGGGCCGTTCGCCGTCTCCCGCAACGTGATGCAGAGGAGGCACGCTGTCGCGCCGGGAAAAATGGTGGGGCCGAACCGGACAGTATCGGGCATCGCGCGGATCGGCAGCCAGGGGATACCGTGTCGGCAGGCGACGCGGTTGATCGTGTGGAGCAGCCCTGTTGCATCACCTTCCGCCACGCCGATGATAAACGCGCTTTCAGCGAACGCATCCGGGTCGGGCATGACATCCCGTGCAATAATCTGGCGCGATGATACACGGGTACGAATCGTTACAGCGATCTCCGCTGCAAGCAGTCCACCCCCGATTACATGGAGGGCTGAGGGAGGCATCATCGGGATGCGCTATGTTGTCCGTTGCTCAAGCAGGGCAATCACGCGCTCCAGTTGTTCCTCGATCCGGCCCAGTTGCTGACGGGTCGGCGCGTCATCATCCCCCATCGGCGGTGGCATGTAACACAGTTCGAAATATGCGGGGTGCACATGCGTGTGCATGACATACGACGCGCCGCGAGGAGCGGGAGCCCCCGACGCATGCGGTGGTTGCATCTGTTTCAGTTGTGTCTCCAGCGCCGTAACCTGCGCTCGCAACGCCGTCAGATCCTGATCGTCAGCCATCGCTTTCCCTCCTCATGAATACAAAATGATTCTCCGCTACAGGATTCTGCTATTATACCCTATCAACGCTGGTCCCACGCACTCGGTTCTGGCGAACATCGTTCGTATCACTCATCGCCTCGAATGCATGGGGAAATCAGTGGGGGCTAACACGATGGCGATGATCCGCGACCTTGCTGATACCAGCACGCCATTCGTCAACCGCGACGATGAGCGGGCGATCCTGCGCGCGCTCGCCCGCCAGGCGGATGCAGGCAACGGGCAACTCGTCCTGCTCGGCGGTGAGGCAGGCATCGGCAAGACAACGCTCGCGCTCGCCACCGTTACACTCGCGCCCCACGGCGCGCGGCTCCTGATCGGGCACGGGTATGACCTGATGGAGACGCCACCCTATGGCCCGTAGCGCGATTGCTTTCGCCGCTGGCCGGAAGGGGTCGGCATCCCGCCTGCGCCGCTCCCGACGCAGGGTAATGAACCACCGACACAGGAAGCGCTCTTCGCGCGGGTGCAGCATGCCCTCACGACGCTCGCACGGGCGAAGTTGCTCATCGTGATCCTCGACGATCTCCACTGGGCTGACCCCGCCTCGCTCGATCTGCTTCGTCATATCGCACACGATCTGCCGAGCCAGCGAATGCTCGTTATCTGCACCTATCGCGGCGATGAACTGACGGGCGAGCATCCGCTGGCGGCGCTCCTGCCACGCCTGATGCGTGAAGCGCCGACGACGCGCATCATGCTCCCCCGTCTCGTTCCCGCAATGGTGACGGAGATGGTGGCGGGGCAATTCGGCATGGGGCAACGGACGGAGGCGCTCTCTCGTTCTATCTACCGGACGACGGCGGGCAACCCGCTCTTCGTGCGGGAGATGTGCCGCGCGCTCATCTCCGCGCGCGCGGTGGAACGAACGACAGAGGGTTGGACGGTTCTTTCCACAACGCTGCCATCGCCGCCCGAGACACTGCAGGAAGTGGTGGCGACGCGCCTTGCCCGCCTCTCCCCGCCGACAAAACAGATGCTCGAAGTCGCGGCAATTATCGGCCAGACCTTCACCTTTCCACTGCTCCGCACGGTGCTCGGTCTACCGGAAGAGGACGTGCTGGATGGACTGGAACGGGCGGCGCGCGCGAATGTGATTGCCGAGGAGGACGCCACGCGCGAGGAATATCGGTTTACGCATCCGATCATCCATGAAGTGCTCTATCACACAGTGCTCGTCACGCGGCGGCGACAGTGGCACCGAAAGATCGGTGAGGCAATCGAAGCGTCCACGGCGCTCGGTGATGAACACTCCTACGACCGACTGGCGCATCATTTCGGGCAGGCGCACGATGGCGAGCGTGCGGTGCGCTACCTCACGCTCGCGGGCGATGCCGCGACCTGGGTCTTTGCCAAAGCGACTGCCGCCGACTACTACGAACGCGCACTCTCTCTGATCGAGCCGAACACGGCGGAATCACGCGACCAATTGCTGCTCAAGTTGACGGGCGCGGTTGCGTATGCCGACCCACTGCGCTCGCAGCGACATGCGGAAGAAGCGCTGCGCGGCTTCCTCGCCCGTGACAATCAATTGAGCGCAGCACAAGTCCGCCGCTATCTCGGCTATTCCTATTGGCGCTTTGGCTGGTACGCACGAGCGGAAGACCAGGCGCGCCTCGCCACAGACGGCTTACTTCGCCTCGGTGATGCGGAGACCGCCATCGCCTGTGGACCGTTCGTACTCGTCACCCTGCGTGACCAGGGCAAGTACACGGAGACGATTGCCGAGAGCGCGCACCTCCTTGCGACCGCGCAGGGAGCGGAAGCCCGCACAATTCGCGACGCATACTCCGACCTCTCGTTCATTGTCGGCCACGCACACGCGGCGGTCGGGAATGCGCGCGATGCGCTTCGACTCATGCAGGTCGGCCTCGCGGGGCAGCAGGAACTCGACAACCCCTTCCCGGCAAGTGGAATCCTTTTTCACCTCTTCTTCGCCGTCTGTTTGCCCTTCTTCGCTGATCGCACGGATCTGCTTGCTGATTTCGTGCGCCAGCATCACGCAATGGCGGAACGTGGCCGGGCACAAGTGGAAGCGCCGTTCGCACTCGGGTGGTTTCTCCCCGCTTACTGGGCGTTCTTGCAGGGCGATTGGGAACGGGCACGACAGGATTTGCGCGCCATGCCTGATCCACCGCCTACTGCGGTGCTCCATCGGGCGGAATGGACGATTTGCGCCGCGCAGTTCGCGTTCGCCGAGGGGCGCGCGACGGACGGAATCGCCTTGATCCGACAGCAACTCCCGCCACCTGGCGTGGACTGGACGCTGCCGCATCACCTGCACATTCGCGCCCTCCATCTCCTCACGCAATTATTGCTTATGGATCGCCAACTCGTGGCGGCAAAACAAGCGCTGGACGAGAGTACGGCGCTGCTCGCGAAGAGTACGTATGTTCCCGCCATTGCGGAGCATCACCTCGCGTGGGCCGCTTTCTACCGGGCCCGCGGCCAGACGCCGCGCGCCCTGACCAGCGCGACGACCGCATGCGAACAGGCGGCGGCGCACCACGATCTGTTCGCGCTCGCCGCCGCCCGCCGCGTCACCGGCGAACTGGCGATGGAGCGCGGCGCGTGGCAGGATGCGGAAACGGCGCTCCGGCAGGCGGAAGAGGTCGCGGCGCGCATTCCCGCCGCCCATGAGCGTGCGGCCATCACCCTCGCTCTTGCCATCCTCCACATCACCCGCACCGACAAGCCCGATCGCGCGGAGGCACGGCGCGCACTCACTGCGGCGGAGGCGATCATCACGCCGCTTGGCGCACCTTTTCTGACCACCCAACTCGACGCGCTACGGACCCGGCTGCATGCTGTCAACCCCGCGCAGGCGTACGGCATCACGGCCCGCGAAGCAGACGTCCTGCGCTCTCTTGTGGAAGGGGCAAGTAATCAGGAAATTGCCGACCACCTCTCAATTAGCCGCCGGACCGTGGATCAGCACGTTAGCAGCCTGCTCGGCAAACTCGGTGTCACGAACCGCGTCGCCGCTACCTCCTTTGCCCTCGAACACGGTCTGATCCCAGGAAACGATTGAACCACGAAAAGCACGAAGACATGAAGAGCATGATCTTCGTGCTTTTCGTGTTTTCGTGGTTCAATTCTCCCCGCCTTGATACAGGGAATATCAGGGTTGTTGAGGGCGTTAGCAATCATAGGACGAGAGTGCTAATGCTCTCTGGAAGGGATATTTTATCATGGCACAACCACGATTCACTGAGAAGGCAGGCGAAGCGCTCACCGCGAGCCAGCAGTATGTGCTTGAGCACGGTTATAGTCGCTATGAACCAGAGCATTTGCTCGTCGCCCTGCTCGCGCAGGAGGGTGGCATTGTCCCACTCCTGCTCACGAAACTCGGCGTTGACCCGATCGAGCCGCGCGCGATGGCGGAGCAATTTGGCAGCCGCGTGCCGCGCGCGATGGGGCAGACGACGCAGATTACGCCGTCGGAGCGGATGCAGGCCGTCTTCCGTCAGGCGGTCGAGGCAGCGAACGAACTGGGCGACAGTTACCTCAGCACCGAGCACCTCTTCCTTGCTATGCTCACCCCACGCCTCGGCGGCGCGCCGGAGCAGTTGGTGACGACGTTCGGCCTGACGCGAGAGCGCGTGCTGGAAGCGCTCAAAGAGGTGCGCGGCAGCCAGCATGTGGACAGCCCAAACCCGGAAAACAGATACCAGGCGCTGGAAAAGTACGGGCGCGACCTGACCGCTGCCGCGCGGGACGGCAAACTCGATCCCGTCATCGGGCGAGACGAGGAAATTCGCCGCGTCATGCAGGTGCTCTCGCGCCGGACCAAGAACAACCCGGTGCTGATTGGCGAGCCAGGTGTCGGCAAGACCGCCGTCGCTGAAGGCTTGGCGCAGCGTATCGTGCAGGGCGATGTGCCGAGCACGCTGAAGAACAAGCAGATCATCGCTCTCGATATGGGTGCGCTCGTTGCGGGGGCGAAGTATCGCGGCGAGTTCGAGGAGCGGCTGAAGGCCGTCCTCAAGGAAGTGCAGGAGAACGAGGGAACCATCATCCTCTTCATTGACGAGTTGCACACCGTTGTCGGTGCCGGGGCAGGCAACGACGGCGCGATGGACGCCGCGAACCTGCTCAAGCCGGCACTAGCGCGCGGCGAACTGCATGCGATCGGCGCGACGACGCTCAACGAGTATCGCAAGTACATCGAGAAAGATGCCGCACTCGAACGACGTTTCCAGCCGGTGAAGGTCGGCGAGCCGAGCGTGGACGACACGGTTTCGATCCTCCGCGGTCTGCGCGAGCGGTACGAAGTGCATCACGGCGTGCGGATTCACGACGCGGCGCTCGTCGCGGCGGCGACCTTGTCTGACCGCTACATCACCGACCGCTTCCTGCCGGACAAGGCAATTGACCTTGTGGACGAGGCGGGCGCGAAACTGCGGCTGGAGATCGAATCCCGTCCGGCGGCGCTGGACGAGGTCGAGCGACGCTGGACGCAGTTGGAGATCGAGCGCGAGGCGCTGACGAAGGAGAAGGACCGCCGCTCGCACGAGCGACTGGGCGAACTGGAACGCGAACTAGCCGAGATTGGCGAGAAGCGCGATGCCTTGCGCTCGCAGTGGACGCAGGAACAGGATGGCATCAACCGGCGACGCGGCCTCAAGCGACAGGTCGAAGAGACGCGCACCGAGATCGAGAAGGCGGAGCGGGCGGCGGACTACAGCCGCGCGGCGGAACTGAAGTACGGCACACTGACCGAACTCGAAAAGCAAATCGCCGCTGAGGCGGACGAGCCAACGGTCGCGGCGACCGGTATCCGGCCCTTACTGACGGAAGAAGTGACGCCGGAGGAGATCGCGGCGGTCGTCTCCATCTGGACGGGCATCCCGGTCACGAACCTCGTGGAGGGTGAAGCGGTCAAACTCGCCACAATGGAGGAGCGGCTGCACGAGCGAGTCGTCGGGCAGGAGACGGCAATTACAGCAGTCTCCAAGGCGATCCGGCGGGCGCGGGCGGGGATGAGCGACCCGAAGCGGCCGCTCGGTTCCTTCCTCTTCCTCGGCCCAACGGGCGTGGGAAAGACCGAACTGGCGCGCGCCCTGGCGGAGTTCTTGTTCGATGACGAGTCGGCCTTACTGCGCTTCGATATGTCGGAGTATCAGGAGCGGCACACGGTGGCGCGGTTGTTCGGTGCGCCTCCCGGCTACGTCGGCTATGACGAGGGCGGCCAACTGACCGAGCGGGTGCGGCGGCAGCCGTACAGCGTCCTTTTGTTCGATGAGATCGAGAAGGCGCATGCGGAGGTCTTCAACTCCCTCTTGCAAGTGCTCGACGACGGGCGGCTGACGGACGGCCAGGGCCGCACCGTGGACTTCACGAACACGGTGATTATCCTCACCTCGAACCTCGGCACGAGCGTGACCGAGCAGCGCGGACGGATCGGCTTCCAGGCGACGAAGGCGGAAGCAACGATGGCAAAGCACCGGGAATACCTCGATGCGCTGAAGGACTTCTTCCGGCCTGAGTTCATCAACCGGCTCGATGAGATCGTGGTCTTCGCATCGCTGACCGACGCGAATCTGCGTGACATCGTGCATATCCTGCTCGATCAGTTGACGAAGCGGCTGCGGACAAAGGGCTATACACTAACACTGACGCCGGAAGCGGAGGAGGAGATTGTGCGCATCGGCTACGACCCGGTGTATGGGGCGCGGCCCTTGAAGCGGGCGATTCAGAGCGCGATTCTCGATGAGGTGGCGGCGGCGGTCATTCGCGGCGAGATCGCCGAGGGCAGCGCCATCACCGTAGATATGGCGGACGGCGCGTTCGTCTTCCACACCACGCAGCCGGAACCGATCGCAGTCCCGGAACCGATCGCGGCCTGAGCAGTAACGAGTAACGAGTAGCGAGTAACGAGGCGGGGAGCAATCCTCGCCTCGTTTTGGCATACATATGGTATGATGCAGATGAGCGATGCAGATTTTTCTCGCAGAAACGGTGGGACATGTCATGAAAAGATATACCTCGGTGACGCGTGATCGGGGCGTCACGACGATTCCTGCCGCGTTGCGTGAGAAGGCGGCAATTCGGCTTGATACACCGCTGACGTGGGTCGAAATCGAGCCGCAGTTATGGTTGGTTGGGCCGGAAGCGCGGCACCCTGAGGATGTCGCGTCAGCGGTCGCGACGGCGCTCATCGCGCCATCGCCTTTCCCCAAGTTGATGCGGCGGCTGATCGCGGGGGAGATTCCGCGCCCACAGGAAGGCCGAATGCGCCGTGGGTATCATCCAACCGCCGCGCTCACACTTTCCGAGGAGCAGATGATCGCGCTCGGTACATCGGCATCGCCCGCACCGCGTTATCGTCGTGGCCGGGATTAGCCGATGACGGTACTGGATGATCCCGCACAGTATTACGCACTGCCACAGGCGGATTGGGCGCTCGGAGACATCGTCGTCGTGCCGGTCGGCGTGCTGTGGAAGCAGGGCGAACGAGCAGCACAGGAATATCCGCAGCCCGCGCCCCCGGCTGATGGCTCCGCGAGTGTCGTCTATGCGCTCTGGCGCGGTCTGCCCCAATTACCCGATCCATTGATCGAATGCTGGCTGACCCCGGCAATGATCGTCGTGGACGACTGCGTGATTGACAAGGAATTCAACGCCTTTGTCGAGCGGCGCATCAGCGAGGGCGTTTCGGTGGCCGACGCCGAAGCCGATGCGCGTGCGAACGCCCTGCTCGATCCATTGGTCGCGGTTACCCCTCTTCTTCCCTATCGCACACATCGCTTCGTGAACGAGCAAGCCATACGCCAGGGCAACACACTCGGCTACTTTCCTGTGGTCGAGAGCGACGACATGGATGAGGGATATGTTGATTTCGTGCGCACCGTCCCGGTAAGCAGGCATCTTTTATGGGGACCGGTTGCTGGCCTGAGTGATCCCGCACGGCGGATTCTGCGCTGGAAACTCGCCCAGTTCTACGGCTTCCGCAACCTCTCGGTTGATACCGAGATCATGGCTGCCATTGGCAAGACGATCACCGCTGTCCGTGTCATCACCGACACGAAAAACCGTCTCGTCGTTGATCTCGAACTCGACTACGGCGCGGGACAGTTGCAGTTACGCCAGGAACCGCGTCGCACCGAGATTCCCTCTGGGCATCAGCGGGGCCGACCGAACAATCCGCGATAGTGCATTGGGATTCCGGTACGTTTACTCCGAACCCCGAACCTCGAACTCCGAACTCCCCCGTTCCATCTCCGTCAGTTTGGCGAGGCGGCGCAGGTACTGTTCTTCCATGCTCGGCTGGGCATCGAGGTACGCTTTGAGGAGATCGCGGGCGAGCCATTCGCCGACGATCTGCGCGCCGAGGCAGCAGACATTCGCGTGGTCGTGCTCGACGCATTGATGGGCGGAGTGGACATCGTGGCACAAGGCGGCGCGGATGCCCAGCACCTTGTTCGCCGCCATGCACGCGCCGATCCCCGTGCCGCAGACCATCACGCCCCGCTCCACCCGCCCCGCGAGGATCGCCGCGCAGAGCCGCTGGGCGATGTCCGGGAAGTCCACTTCCGCCGCCGTGTATCCGCCGACATCCTCCACCTCGTGGCTCCATTCCTTCAGGGCGCGCACCAGCGACTCCTTCAGCGCAAATCCTGCATGGTCACTGCCGACAACGATCCGCATCCGCGCGCTCCTCTTCTACGAAACGGCTGTACTTCTCTTGCGCACTATACCATCGAATGGTACGATCCTTGAATAAGGAAGGCGTTTATCTACACCGAATTCTTCGAGCGGACAGCGGGGCAACGACTGCCTGATTCGATTATGGAAGATGTAGAGAACCGGCTTGAGGCCAATCCGCGTGCGGGCGTCGTCATCAAGAGATTGGGCGGCATACGCAAGTTGCGGGTTGCACTTCCCGGCCGCGGCAAGAGCGGCTCTTTGCGGTTGACCTATCTGTATGTGGAGATCAAGGGGCGTATCTATTTTCTCTTTGTCTATACAAAGAATGCCCAGGAGAATTTGACCCCCGGGTCAGATGAAGATGCTGGCTGCCCGCATCGAGCGATTGAAAGGAGAGAAGTAGTGAAGATTCCTGATACGGGGCCAATCACCGTCACCAGCGAGAACTTCGGCGATTGCTTAATCGCCGCACTCGATCAAGCAATCGCCTTCGAGGAGGGCGATCTAACAAAGGCGCATATCCGGTATGCGAAGACGACTGCCCGAAAAACGGCGGTCGAACCACCGCCCGACTACGACGCGAAGCGCGTGCGCACATTACGCGAAAAACTCGACTTGTCGCAGGCGGTGTTCGCGCGGGCGCTCAATGTGAGCGACAAGACGGTCAAGGCATGGGAACAGGGCAGTTCTCCGCTGAGTGGGGCAACATTGCGCCTCTTAGAGATGGTAGAGGAGCATCCGGAAAACTTCCTCGCCAAAGTGCGGCGCGTAGGCAGCGATCAACAGGCGACGGGCGGTGGATCGTAGAAAATGCATCAGAAAGGAAACGCGAATGGATACGGGGCTCCGTGAGCAATTGCTGCACCTCCTGCACGGGGGCAACGCACACCTGTCATTCGATGAGGCGGTAGCGGATTTCCCGATGACCGCCATCAATGCGCGGCCATCGAATGTGCCCTATACGCCGTGGCACTTGCTCGAACACCTGCGCCGCGCACAGTGGGACATCCTCGATTTCATCCGCAACTCGGACTACCAGGCGATGAAGTGGCCGGACGATTACTGGCCCGCGCCCGATGCCGAAGCGGACGCCGCCGCTTGGGAAAAGACCGTCTCCGCCTTCCATGCCGATCTCAAAGCGGTCGAAGACCTTGTGAACGATCCACAGACTGATCTCATCGCAGCGATTCCGCACGGCGACGGCCAGACGATTCTGCGCGAAATCCTGCTTGTCGCGGATCACAACGCCTACCACATCGGCGAGTTCGCTATCCTGCGGCAGGTAATGGGAACGTGGAACAAGCAATGAGCAACGAGTAACGGGTACTGAGAAGGGACACGATCCTCTCGTTACTCGTTGCTCATCACTCGGCTTACACCGCCGCGATCAGGCCCTCATAGATCAGGTCGCGGGTGTTCTGCTCGATGCGCTGGGCATCCACAGTGATCCGGGCCATGCCCGTCTCCATCGCGACGCGGGCGACGGCCGCCGCCACCTTGGAGGGAACGCGCAGGTCGAGGCTTTTCGGCAGGATGTAGTCGGGACGCAGTTCGCTCTCGGTGACGAGGGCGGCAATCGCCTCCGCCGCCGCGATCTTCATCGCGTCATTGATGCCACGCGCCCGGACATCGAGTGCCCCCCGAAAGATGCCGGGGAAGGCGACGGAGTTGTTCACCTGGTTCGGGTAATCGCTACGGCCCGTGGCGACTACCACCGCGCCACCGGCACGGGCGGCATCGGGGGCGATTTCCGGCACCGGGTTCGCCATCGCGAAGACGATTGCGCCGGGTGCCATGGACTGCACCATCTCGACCGTCACGCAGCCCGGCGCGGAAACGCCAATGAAGACATCGGCGCCCTCAAGCACATCCGCGAGGGAGCCATCCAGCCGCTGCGGGTTCGTCCGCGCCGCGATCTCATCCTTGAAAGCGTTCATCCCCGCGCGTCCCCGCGCTAGTGCGCCCCGGGTGTCACAGAGAACAACGTTCTTCGCGCCCGCCAGCATCAGCAGGTCGGTGACGGCGATGCCTGCCGCGCCCGCGCCATTCATAATAATGCGCACGTCCTCGATCTTCTTATCCACAACGCGTAGAGCGTTGATCAGCGCGGCGAGCGTGACGACCGCTGTGCCGTGCTGGTCATCGTGGAAGACGGGAATGTCGAGTTCCTCCTTCAGCCGCCGCTCGATCTCGAAGCAGCGCGGCGCGGCGATATCCTCCAGATTGATGCCGCCGAAGGTTGGGGCAATCGCCTTGACAATGTCCACGATCTCGTCCACCTGCCGCGCGGCGAGGCAGATCGGAAACGCCTCGACGCCCGCCAATGTCTGAAAAAGGACGGCCTTGCCCTCCATCACCGGCAGGGCGGCGCGCGGCCCGATGTCACCGAGGCCGAGGACGGCGGAGCCATCCGTGACGATGGCGACGAGGTTGCCCTTCGCCGTCAGGTCGTAGACGCTCATCGGGTTAGTGCGGATTTCCTCCGCCGGGGCAAGGGCAGCAGGCGGGACATAGAGCATGTTTAGCATATGCTGGTCGCGGATGGGGATCTTCGAACGCACGGCAAGCACGCCGCCGTACCGCTCGCGCAGGTCAATCGCCTCCTCGCGGAAGGTCATTTCGCGGTGGTGCGGGCGATGATTCTCCATCAGCCGACCTTCATAGCAGTAGCGCAATGTTCGCTCCGCGACCTCGTCCGGATCGGCGCGCAGGCGGGATTCCATCGCCTCGTTCGTCGCCCGCGCAACCGCCGCCGCGACGGCCGGGGCAACGCGAAAGTCGAAGATGGCGGGAACGATGTGATCCGCGTGCAATTCGTCCGGCGTCACCAGCCCGGCCAGCGCCTCGGCAGCGTAGCGGAGGGTGCGCAGGCGGATATTGCGGGCGCGGCAATCCAGGAGGCCGCGGAAAAAACCAGGGAAGACGAGCGCGACATCGAGTTGATTCGTGTAATCGCTGCGACCGGTGGCGACGATCTTCGCGCCTGCTTCCCGCGCGACGATCGGATCAATCTCCGGCGTCGGCACGGCGAGGGCGAAGACAATCGCGTCCTTCGCCATTGTCGCGACCATCTCGCCCGTCAGCGTGTTGCCGGCGGAGAGGCCGATGAAGACATCCGCGCCCGTGATGACGTCGGCGAGCATGCCCATCCGGTTCTCGGGGTTCGTCTCCTTGGCGAGGTACGCCTTCGCCCAGTTCATCCGCTCCTCGCGATAGGAGTAGATTGCCCCCGCGCGGTCGCAGACAACGAGGTCGTGTGCGCCCATCCGCCGCAAAAGCCGCGCCACGCCGATCCCCGCGACACCCGCGCCATTGATGACGATCCGGCAGCGCTCTAATGACTTGCCGACGACCTTCAAGGCGTTGACCAACGCGGCATAGACGAGCACACCGGTGCCGTGATGGCCGTTCGCGAAAACCGGCACGGTCGCCGCCTTTTCGAGATGATCGGCGACGGAGAACGAATGCGGCGCGGCCATCGTGTCGAGGCAGATCGCACCGAAGGTCGGCGTCATCGCGTTGACCGTCTGGACGACGCGGCTAATGTCGCTCGTGTTGAGGGCAATCGGGAAGGCATCAATACCGGCGAAAGTCTTGAAGAGAACGGATTTCGCCTCCATCAGGGGCAGGGCCGCCTCCGGCTGCGGCTCGGGTCCGCCCGTCAGCCCCGTACCGTCGGTGATGATAGCAACGGTGTTACCGCGCATGGTCAGGTCGAAGGAGCGCTCGGCGTCGCGGGCAATCTCCAGGCACGGCTCGGCCACGCCGGGCGTGTAGACGAGGGAAAGCACCGAGGCATCCCGCACCGGTATCTTGCTCTCGACCCCGATCACCCCCCGGTACTTCCGCCGGTAATCCAGCGCCTGCTGGCCCATCTGCCGCTCACTCATGATCCCGTATCCCCCTTGAACAATGCTGTGCACCCACCACCAATCAGCACACAAGGAAGGATTGTAACACAGCCCGCTCGCAATCACCGGACACTTTTTCAGGGATCAGGTCAGGATGATGAACTACGCGGCCCATACCTCGCAGGGGAAGTGTCCACTACACGAAGAGGCCGTGATATTTGAGGCATCTCAAAATTCAGCAATGCAAGCACAAGATGGCGTTTTGAAAACGAGATAAGTAAATGAACTCGATTCGTTGGCAAAATCGGTGACGCCTAACGGTATTCGGGGTTTTTCGTAAAAGGAGCGTATTTGGGCGTGGGCGTGTGCTGTGTCTGCGTGGTGTCCGGTGCCGTGGCGGACCAGTGGTATAGTGCGTAGGTTCGGACCAATAAATCAGTGAGGGAGAAGAAGGAGGCGGCAGCATGGCGGAGCAGCGGTACCTGCGCCGCAAACGGCGACCCTCGTGCGGCACCTCGGACGGTAGCGTCCACGCTCCTGCGGCACGACAGGAATTCGTGCCGATAAAAGTGCCGGAAAAAGTGCTGATCGCGCGTGGTCTTTGTGCCGCCGGTGACGCAGACTGGTAGGGCGGTGGTATGGGGACGCATGACAGGGAAAGGAAGATAGCGATGGCAGCGGAGCAGAGGGCGAACGACCCGAGCGAGAAGCGGCACCTGGTGAAGCGGCGGGGGCTGATCGCGGGGGCGGCGGCGCTGGTGGCGGGGATGGTGGCGAAGCAGGCGGTGCAGCCCGTCGCGGCGAACGGCCAGGTGTGGCAAATGCCGTACAACTCCTTCCCCGTAAACAGCTCTACAGACCTCATTACTCTCGACAACACCGGGAGCGGTCGTAGCATCCAGGCAACTAGTGGGTCGATTGGTTTGGGCATTGCCATAGTGGAAGGGCAGGTGTACACCGGGGATGCACGATGCTCGTCGTATGCCCGGAGGATGCCCATGTCTCGCTGCCAAAAGGATCCGCTCCGCTCCC
>JAABUZ0100002824.1_pt1 | contig 27665 bp, 22 predicted proteins | sample 5562091 | NCBI WGS metagenome assembly JAABUZ01 (sample SAMN12813069, study PRJNA571459) | rock metagenome | isolation source: Antarctica rocks | place: Antarctica: Victoria Land, Linnaeus Terrace sud | collected 2015-12-21 | reverse complement strand
CGGGGGCGCTGTCGAAACTGCAGTCATCCTCGAGACTTAAGCGGCGGAAAGCGGAACATATCGGCCCGAGGGCCCTTTAGGCCGAGGAGGATGACTGCAGTTGCGACGCTAGCTCAGGGCGATGGTGCGCATGGCTGCGCTCAGTCGAGCAGCGGGTGCGGACGGTCGAGCACGCCGTCCAACTCCGGATAGACGAGGACTACTTCACGCCCGCGTAGGAGTGCAGCCCGACGATGTAGAGGTTGACGACGTAGTAGTTGATGATCAGGGCGGCGAAGGCGGCAACCGCGAACCAGGCTGAGCGCTTGCCCTTCCATCCCGCCGTCGCTCGGGCGTGCAGGTAGCCGGCGTAGATGACCCAGGTGATGAACGACCAGGTCTCCTTGGGGTCCCAGCCCCAGTAGCGACCCCAGGCAGACTCGGCCCAGATCGCGCCGGCGATGACGGCGAAGGTCCAGATCGGGAAGGCGAAGGCGATGACGCCGTAGGTCAGCCGGTCGAGCCGCTCGACCGAGGGCAGCCGCGACATCAACGGCGCATCGGGGCGGCGCAACTTCATCAGATACAGGATGGCGGCGATGCCGCTGACGAAGAACATGCCGGTCGCCGACATGGCCGCGACGACATGGATCTTCAGCCAGTACGAGTTGAGCGCCGGGACGAGCGGGGCCGCCCGGGCATAGAGCACCACCCCGGCAAAGCCGAGGTAGAGGACGACGGGTAGCAGGACGAACACACCGAGCCAGCGCGCTCGCTCGCGGACCAGCAGGACGAGGAAGGCTGTCACGGCGACGAACGCCACGACAGTCGAGAACTCGAACATGTTGCCCCACGGCACCCGGTGCGCGGCCAGGCCGCGGGTGACGATGGTGCCAAGCTGCACGAGCCAGCCGAGACCGGTCAGCCCCAGGGCAGCTCGGGCGGCCAGCCCCCACCGATCCGGCACCGGCTCTGTGGTGGTGGACCGGGCGGCGACGGGCGGCCGCGGACGGTCGGGGCCGCCCACCGGCGCCCCGGCGCCGACGAGCTGCCGCGCCGGCTCCGCGACGGGCAGCGTGGCCGGCGCATCCAGTCGCACCACCGCCACCTCGCGTCGCCGGAAAGCCAGGTCAGCGGCCCAGGCCACCATCGCCCCGGCGTAGAGCAGGACCGTGATGAGGAACAGCCGGTCGGACAGAGTCGCCACGTCTCACCCCTCCGGCAGGCGGGAGCGAACTCCGGCCACCAGGTCGTCGAACTCGGCTGACAGGTCGCCGCTGCGGGCGATCCCGCCCATCTCCACAACCGTACGGCCGGCACCGTCAGGTTCGGCCCGTACCCACACCCGACGTCGTCGCACGACGAGCGACCCGACGAGCCCGAGCAGCAGCAGCGCCGATGCGGCGAGCACCAGCCCCTTGCCGGGGTCGTCCTTCACGGCGAACGTGGCGAACGGCACCACTTGATCGGCCGTCAGCGACATCCCGCCGGGCAGCCCCGTCACCGTGCGGCGGGCCGGGTCGGCCAGCTGCAGCAGCTGCGCCTGGCGGTTGGCGCCGGTCGGGCCGCCGGTGGGGGCGACGCGGAGCTCGCGGGTGTCGAGGGAGTAGACGTTCTGCGGTGTGCCCTCGTCCAGGTGCAGGTTGCCCACGTAGGTCTGCAGCCGCAGCACTGGGTGCTGAAGCAGTGGCGAGGTCGAGAACGGGCTGCCATCGACCGGCGGCGTGGGGGTCAGCGGGCCGGCAAAGGCCAGTTGCTGAGGCCGTTTCGGGCTGCCGGTTGCCGGCAGGCCGGTGTCCGGGACCTTGATCGTGCACTGGGAGTACAGCGTCACCTGGTTGGTCGGCGTGCAGGGCACGGAGTCATCGAGCACCACCGCCCCCGTGCGGTCGCGCAGCACGACGTGGATGGCGTAGCCGTGCCCGACCAGGTAGACCTTGGCCTCGCCCACGCGAAGCGGATGGTTGACCCGTACCGCCACCGGGCGGGTGGGCGCGGACGGGTCGGCGCGGAAGGCGAGGTCGGCCCGGAACTCGCTGGGGGTGTTGTCGGGCTGGTAGGCGGCGGTGAACGTGTCGAGGCGGAAGGAGAACGGCCGCAGCCGCGCCGGGTCGACCAACGCCCCGTGGGAGAACTGGTCGTACTGCACGAGGTTGTTGCTCACAGAGTCGCCCTGCACCACAAGCACCGTGCCGCTGTAGCCGCGCAGCGACCCGAGGGCGATGCCGACCAGCAGCACGACCAGGGAGACGTGGAACAGCAGGTTGCCCGTCTCGCGCAGGTAGCCCTTCTCTGCCGCCAGCGCCCCGGGGTCGGTGGCGACGCGGAAGTGGGAGCGGCGCAGCTGCGCCCGGGCCGCCGTCAGCGCTTCCTCCGGCGCGGCCGTCGTCGTGAACGACGTGCCGGTCGACAGCCGAGCCGGATGCGCCGGGGCGCGCGGCGGGCGGCGCAGCAGGGCTCGGGCGTGCAGCCGCATCCGCGGGGTCAGGCACCCGATCAGCGAGATGAACAGCAGCGCATAGACGGCGCCGAACCACGGCGAGGAGAAGACGTTGAAGCCCGACATGCGGTCGAGGAAGGGGCCGAGCTTGGGATGGTCCTGCAGGTACTGCTCGACGCGCAGGGGGCTGACCGGACGCTGCGGCAGGAGCGACCCGGGCACGGCCGCGACGGCGAGCAGGAACAGCAGCAGCAGCGCGGTGCGCATGCTGGTGAGCTGCCGCCACATCCGCAGCAGCGCGGCGAGGCGGCGGCCTCCCGCGGGCCCGTCAAGGCGATCGGCCGGCGCGGTGCTGAGCTCGGCGCCCGGCTCGGGTGGCGCTACTGTGCCCGGCGCAGTCTGCAGCCCGGTGCTCATAGCGGTGCCTCGGAGAAGCCGGGCAGCCAGTCGCGCAGGTTGATGATCAGCGTCGACCAGGCGCCGGTCAGCTCGAGCACGCCCACGACAACCAGCAGCGCTCCGCCGGCGACCACGATGGAGCGGGTGTGGCGCCGCACGGCGGCGAGGGCGCCCATCCCCCGCCGGACCGCTAGCGCCACGGCGACGAACGGGACGCCTAGCCCGAGGCAGTAGGCGGCAGAAAGCGCCGCGCCGCGGCCGGCCGTGGCGCTGGTCAGGGCCAAGCCCTGCACGGCCGCGAGGGTGGGGCCGATGCAAGGCGTCCATCCGACACCGAACAGCACGCCCAGCAGGGGTGCCCCGGCAAGGCCGCGAGCAGGCAGCCGGTGCAGCCGCCACTCGCGGTTGGCGACCGCCAGCCGGGAGAAGGCGCCGGCGAAGGCCAGCCCGAGCACGACGGTGACCGCGCCGAGGACTTGCTCGATGCCGCGCTGATGCTGGCGCAGCACGGTGCCAAGCGAGCCGAACAACGCACCGTAGGAGACGAAGACCGCGGTGAACCCGAGGACGAACAGCACTGCCCCGGCAGCGACCCGTCCCCGCGGCGGGGCAGCGGGCGGCGCGGCAACGGCGCGGACGAGCACATCACCGGCCGGTACCGCGGACGGGGAGGCAGAGCTGGTGGCCGGCGAGAGGTCTCGACCCGAGAGGCCAGCGACGTACGAGAGGTAGCCGGGCACGAGCGGCAGCACGCACGGGGACGCGAACGAGACCAGTCCGGCTGCGGCCGCGACCGGCGCGGCCAGCAGCAACGGGCCGGAGCTGACAAACGACGCGATGCTCATCGGCGGCTCATGCGGCTCAGCCGGGTCACTGCTCGGTCGCCACCTTCTGAACGGCCGCCGTCAGGTCACTGGCGAGCACGCCCCCGGTGAACCGCGCTGCGATGCGCCCCTGTCTGTCGAGCACGAAGGTGAACGGCAGCGCCGGCGCGACCGGCCAGCCCGAGGCGAGCGAACCGTCCTCGTCGAACAGGCTTGGGTAGGTGACGCCCTTGTCCTTGGTGAACGAGACGGCTCGGCTCTTGCGGTCCTTCTCGTTGACGCCGAGGAATGTCACGCCCTTGCCCTGCTCGGCCCGGTAGACCCGCTCGAGGTCAGGGGACTCGGCTCGGCACGGCGCGCACCACGAGGCCCAGAAGTTGACGACCACGACCTTGCCCTGCAAGGCGACCAGGTCGGTACGGCCGCCGGCGATTGTCGCCCCGGCGAGGGCCGGGGCCTGCTGGCGATTGGCAGGGGCGACCTCGTCACGGCCGGGCGCCACCTGCACGAAGCGCACATCTCCGCCGGCCCCCTGCTCGGCCCCGCTGGCGGAGCAGGCCAACAGCCCCGTGCCCATGACGAGCACCGCTGCCGCACCCGCGACGAAGCGCGGGCTCAGCAGGCGGTCGAGGGGCACACGTCAGTATCCCCCGCCGGTCTGCTAGCTGGGACCGGCCGTCGCCGCTGGATGAGGCGGCCCTCGTCACGTCCTGGCCGCGTGCACACAGAAGCGCCCCGCCCGCCTCCGATTGCGCTCCTGAGGACCGCTCTGTGTGCAGTTCGTGCCCCTCTGCACACAGAAGCGCCCCCGCCGGGCCAGAAAGCCCTGATTCAGCCCGCTCTGTGTGCAGTTCGTGCCCTTCTGCACACAGAAGCGCCCCGCCCCAAAAACCGTGAGTGCACCCCGCCGTCGACGTCACGACCGAGCCGATCTCGTTCAGGCGCCGACCGCGTGCACCCCGCCGTCGACGTGCACGACCGATCCGGTGGTGGCCGGGAACCAGTCCGACAGGAGCGCCACGCAGGCCTTGGCCGCCGCCTCCGGGTTGTCGACGTCCCAGCCCAGCGGAGCCCGCTCCTTCCAGACCTGCTCGAAGCCCTCGAAGCCGGGGATGGAGCTGGCCGCCATCGTGCGCAGCGGTCCCGCCGCCACCAGGTTGACCCGGATCCCGCGCGGCCCGAGCTCGCGAGCGAGGTACCGGGCCGTCGACTCCAGCCCCGCCTTGGCCACGCCCATCCAGTCGTACGCGGGCCAAGCGACCGACGCGTCGAAGTCCAGCCCGACCACGGACGCCCTCTCCCCGAACAGGGGCAGCACCGCACGGGTCAGGGAGGCGAGCGAGTAGGTCGAGACGTGCAGGGCGGTGGCCACGTCGTCCCAGCCGGTCTCGAGAAACTTGCCGCCGAGGGCCGACTCGGGGGCGAAGCCGATGGCGTGCAGCACGCCGTCGAGGCCGTCGACGTGCTCGCGCACCCGCTCGGGCAGCGTCTCGAGCTGCCCCGCGTCCGTGACGTCGAGCTCGAGGACGGCCGGCTCGGTCGGCAACCGCCGGGCGATGCGCCGGGTGACCCCGAGCCCTCGACCGAAGCCTGTGAGCACGATCGTCGCGCCCTGCTCCTGCGCCAGCCGGGCAACGGAGTAGGCGATTGACGACGAGGTCAGCACGCCGGTAATCAGTAGCCGGCGCCCGGCGAGCAGGCCCGCGGGCCGGGGGCTTGCCGCGCCGCCCGTCGCGCTCACAGCGGGATGTTCCCGTGGTCGCCGCGCATCTGCGGGGCGGCCGCGATGGCGGCGGCAAGCGCTGTGCGGGTGCTGTCGGGCTCGATGATCTCGTCAACCGCCCCGCTCGCCAGTGCCCGTTGCAGGCCGCCCGCGGCGATGACGTGCTCCCCGGCGAGCCGCGCCTCCTCGACGCCGCGCTCCTCGGGGGTGAGCTCGGCAAGAGCGCGGCGGTGCAGCAGCCGGACGGCAGCGACGGCGCCCATCACATCGACGTGCGCCCCTGGCCAAGCCAGCACGCGGGTGGCACCGAGTGAGCGGGAGTTGAGGGCGATGTAGGCGCCGCCGTAGGCCTTGCGGGTGACCAGCGTGACCCGCGGGACGCGGCAGGCCGCGAAGGCGTGCAGCAGCTTGGCTCCGCGGCGCACGACGCCGCCCCACTCCTGCCCGGCACCGGGCAGGTAGCCAGGGACGTCGACGACGACGATCAGGGGCAGCCCGAGCGCATCGCACAGCCGGACGAACCGCGCGCCCTTGTCACCGCTGGTTGCATCCAGGCAGCCGCCCAGGCGCATCGGATTGGTGGCGAGCATCCCCACCGGGCGGCCACCGAGGCGGCCGAGCGCCGTGACCAGGTTCGGCGCCCATCGCGGGTGCAGCTCCAGCGGCTCGTCGTCGAGGATGCGGGCGAGCAGCGGCTTGACGTCGTAGGCACGAGCCGGCCGCTCGGGCAGCAGCTCGGCGAGGGGGCGGTCGAGCACCAGCCGCTCACGGACGTCGCCCGCCAGCAGCCCGACGAGGCGACGGGTCTGCGCCACCGCCTCGGCATCGGTGTCGGTGACCACGTGGGCTACCCCGCTGGCCCGGCCGTGTGGCTCGGGGCCGCCGAGGCGGGCCATGTCGACGTCCTCGCCGGTCACGCTGCGCACGATGTCCGGGCCGGTGACGAACACCCGCCCAGCAGGTCCCATGACGACGACGTCGGTCAGGGCCGGCCCGTATGCCGCCCCGCCCGCGGCGGGACCGAGCACGAGCGAGACCTGCGGGACCCGGCCCGATGCCCGGGTCATCGCCGCGAACACGCTGCCCACCGCGGCGAGCGATGCGACACCCTCGGTCAGCCGAGCGCCGCCGCTATGCCAGATCCCGACGACAGGCCGGCCAGTCGCAACCGCGTGCTCGTATGCCTCGACGACAGCAGCACAGCCCTGCTCCCCGAGCGCCCCGCCGGACCGGCGGGGGTCGGTGGCGAACACGACGGTGGCCACGCCCTCGACGAAGCCTTCCCCGACCAGCACGCCGTCCGCGTCGGCGCGAACCGTCCAGGGCCCGTCGAGCAGGTCGCTGATCCGCACCGCCGGGTCGCGCGGATCAGCGACCGCACCGGCGGCACGTGAAGTTCTGCTGCGCGGTGCAGGTGGCGGCACCAGGCGCAGGTCGGTGGCCGTGGGCGGTGGCATGGCGAGATGTGTCATCAGGTCTCCGGTATTGGGTGCTCGGGGGGCGCTGCTGCTCGAGCGCGGGTGGCTCGGCTGCCGGTGGAGTTCGCTCAGGCGAGCCGCGCGAACGCCAATGTGACGTTGTGGCCGCCGAAGCCGAAGGAGTTCGACAGCGCCGCTGGCCGGTCCGGCAGCGTCCGCGGGGCTAGCCGCACGAGGTCGAGGTCGACGGCATCGTCGGGGTCGTCGAGGTTTCGCGTGGGTGGCACGGTGCCCTCGCGCAGGGCGAGCACAGTCGCGATCGCCTCGACCGCCCCGGCTGCACCCAGCAGGTGCCCGGTGCTGCCCTTCGTTCCGGTCACGAGGGTGCCGTCGGCAGCGCTCCCCAGGGCCCGGCGGATGGCCATGGCCTCGGCAACGTCCCCGAGGGGTGTCCCAGTTGCGTGCGCGTTGACGTGCCCGATGTCGGATGGCTCCAGCCCGGCGTCGCGAAGGGCAGCGGCGAGCGCCCGCGTGGCTCCGGCACCGGTCGGCTCGGGGGCGGCGACGTGGTGCGCATCCGACGACAGACCGGCACCAGCGAGCACCCCGTAGGCCTGCTGGCCGCGCGCGGCGGCGTGCGAGGCCCGCTCGAGCACGACGACGCCGGCACCCTCGCCGAGCAGGAAACCGTCGCGCCCCTTGTCGTACGGGCGGCTCGCCGCCTCGGGCTCGTCGTTGCGTGGCGAGAGCGCCCGCATCGACGCGAAGCCCGCGAGCGGCAACGGGTGGATGGATGCCTCGGTGCCCCCGGCGACGACGACGTCGGCCCGGCCCAGGCGAATGATGTCGAGGGCGACCGCGAGCGCTTCGGAGCCCGACGCGCACGCCGACACCGGGGTGTGCACCCCGGCCCGGGCGCCCAGCGCCAGCCCGACCGTGGCGGCAGGGCCGTTCGGCATCAGCATCGGCACCGTGTGCGGGCTGACCCGCCGCGCACCATTCTCCTTGAGCACGTCGTACTGCTCGAGCAGCGTGATGACGCCGCCGATGCCCGAGGCGATCACCACGGCCAGGCGCTCGGGCTCGACCCCGGGCGCACCGGCATCCGCCCACGCCTCACGTGCCGCGACGAGCGCCATCTGCTGAGTGCGGTCGAGCCGGCGCCGCTCGGCGGCCGGGATGCCGTCGGCCAGCGCCTGCTCGGCATCGGGGTGCAGCGGGGCGGCGATGCGGACCGGCAGGTCGGCGGCCCACGGTGCGTCAAGCTGCCGGGCTCCGGAAGCGCCTGCCAGCATCCCGCGCCACGTCGGCATGGCGCCGGCTCCGAGCGGGGTCAGCGCGCCGATCCCGGTGATGACGACCGGGTCGGCGCCGCCGGCACCGGAACGGCCGGCGGAACCAGAGGGACCAGCTCCCGTCACGCCGCGACACCCGCCTTGGCGATGAAGTCGACGGCGTCTCCGACCGTCTTCAGGTGCTTGAGGTCGGCGTCCGGGATGCGGACCGAGAACTGGTCCTCGGCGGCAGTCGCGACCTCGACCATGGTGAGTGAGTCGAGGTCGAGGTCGTCGGCGAAGCTCTTCTCGGGAGTGACGCTCGAGGCGTCAACGCCGGCGACCTCGGACACGATCGCGGCGAAGCCGTCGAGGATCTCGTTGGTGGACATGGTGTGCTCCTTCGGGTTGGGGGTGCGAACGGGGGACGGTGAGTCAGGGGATGCGGACGACCTGGGCGGCCCAGCTCAGCCCGGCGCCGAACGCGATGAGCAGGGCGGCGTCGCCGCTCGCCACGGCGCCGGTCTCGAGCAGCCGGGCGAGGGCCAGCGGTACGGACGCCGACGAGGTGTTGCCGCTGTTGACGACGTCGTCCGCGACGACGGCGCCGGTGGCACCGAGGCTGGTCGCGATGGCGTCGATGATGCGCAGGTTGGCCTGGTGCGGTACGAAGGCGGCGAGCTCGGCGGGCTCGACGCCGGCCAGCCGGCATGCCTTTGCCGCGACCGGGGCGATCTCGGAGGTTGCCCAGCGGTAGACCGCGGCGCCGTCCATCTCCAGCCATTTCTCGCGGATGATGATGGCCTCGGCAGCTCCACCGTCGCTGCCCCACACCACCGGGCCGATGCCCTCGCCGCCGGCCCAGCCTCCGGTGCCGACGACAGCCGCCCCGGCGCCGTCGCCGAACAGGACCGCCGTGCCCCGGTCGCTCTGGTCGACGATGTCGGTCATCCGCTCGGAGCCGATGACCAGCACGTTGCGCGCGCTGCCGGCACGGACGCTGTCCGCGGCCAGGGCCAGGGCGTAGCAGAAGCCGGCGCAGGCGCCGTTGACGTCGAGGGCACCCGCCGTGCAGCCAAGGGCCGCAGCGATCTGCGGGGCGAGCCCCGGCATCGCCGTGGGGGCGGTGCAGGTGGCCAGCAGCACGAGGTCGATATCGGCAGCGGTGCGGCCCGCGGCCGCCAGCGCCTTGCCGGCCGCTGCAACGCCCATCTGCACGACGCTCTCGTCGGGGGCGGCCACGTGGCGCTGGGCGATGCCGGTCCGCCGACGGATCCAGGCATCGCTGGTGTCGAGGGACTGCGACAGCTCCTCGTTGGTGACGACCCGCGCCGGGCGGTGTGCGCCGACCCCCAGCAAGGCGGCCTTCATGCGAGCCGGGCCAGCGGCTGGCCGGTCGTCACGGGGTCGCCCTCGGCTGCGAGCCACTCGACGAGGACGCCACTCGCGGCAAGCCGGACGTCGTGCTGCTCCTGACGGCCACGGACCTGGCCCAGAGCAGCCCCGGCGGCAACGGTGTCGCCCTCGCCGACCGGCCCCGGGACGAAGGCCCCGACGCCGGGCGAGACGGCGATGCGGAACGCCATCCCCGGCTCGGGCGCAGCCGGTGGGGAGGCGTGCAGCAGGGCGCGCGCGGCGTCGAGGTCGTCGGGGGTGCGCAGGGCGAGGATCTCGACGCCGGGCAGCGCCCGCTTGGCCAGGCCGGCCAGAGTGCCGGCGGGGGGCAGCTCAACGAGTGCGGTGACGCCGAGCCCGGCGAGCGTGGCGGTGCACAGGTCCCACCGGACCGGCGCCGCGACCTGCGCGACGAGCCGCGTCAGCAGCTCATGGCCGGATGTGACAACGGCGCCGTCGGCGTTGGCCACCACCGGCACGCGGGCGTCGGCGGTGCTGCCGGCAGGCAGGGTGCTGACGAACGCCTCGAGCTCGGCCCGCGCCGGGAGCATCGCTGCCGTGTGAAAGGCTCCGGCGACCTCGAGCCGGCGCAGTCGAGCCCGCGAAGGCGGGTCGGCGGCGAGGGCGTCGAGCCCCGCTACCGGCCCCGCGGCGACGACCTGCCCGGGGGCGTTGCGGTTGGCGGCGACGAGCCCCGCTCGGGACAGGGCGGTGTCGACCTCGTCCGGGTCGCCGCCGAGCACCGCTGTCATCCCGGTGGCCTCCGCGCGGCACGCCTCGGCCATCGCGCGTCCTCGGACGACGGCCAGTTGCATCGCCTGCTCCACGCCTAGGGCTCCTGCCAGCACCAATCCGGCGAGCTCACCCACCGAGTGGCCGGCTGTGGCCCCCAGTCGGTCGCCCGAGGAAGGCAGTGGGGCGCCCGGCCCCTGGGGCACGAGGTCGAGCGCGGCGGCGGCCGCGAGCGCGGTGGCGACGAGCAGCGGCTGGGCGATTGCGGTGTCGCGAATCTGCTCCGCGCTGCCGCGCGTCCCGAGCCGGACCAGGTCGAGCCCGGTCGCCGCTTCGGCGCGATGCAGCAGGGCGGCGGATGCGGGCACGTCGACCCAGGGCGCGAGCATGCCAGGGGTCTGGGCGCCCTGGCCGGGGGCGACAACTGCGAGCATCTTCCTACTGTCGGGGTGACCGGTGAGTAGACGGCGTGCGGACCCCGACCACGTTGCCCAGCACCCTTTGGCGCTTTCCGACAACACAGGCCCGAGTTGCCCCGACTTCGTCCACTCGCGATCGCAGGCAGTCAACCGATCTCGCAGAGCGTGACCGCCGGCACGGGGTCAGCTCGGGCTGTCGAGCCGCCCGAAGGCGAGGGCCAGCCGCAGCACGAGGGCGCCGCGTGGCTCGAGCGCGTTCTGCCCGGTCGCCTCGGCCACCCGGCGCAGCCGGTAGCGCACCGTATTCGGGTGGACGAACAGGGCCCGCGCCGCGCCGTCGACTGTCCCGGCCTGTTCGAGGTAGGCGGCGGTCGTCACCAGCAGGTCGAGCTCGGCGAGCGGTGCGTAGACCTGCTCGACCAGCCCGCGCCTCCCCTCCGCATCCCCGGCGAGCGCGCGTTCGGGCAGCAGGGCGGCGGAGCTCACCGGACGGGGCGCGTCGGGCCACGCAGCGCAGACCCGCAGGCCAGCGATCGCCGCTGCCGCGGAGCGGGAGGCGAGAGCCAGGTTGGGCACGGCGGGGCCGATGACCACGGGGCCGGCCGCGAAGTGCTCGGTAAGGGCGGCGGCGGCGCCTGCCGGGTCGTCGCGCGAGTCCTCGCTGATGCCGAGCACGGCGACGAGCTCCTCGCCCCGCACCCCGGCGAGCAGGTCGTGGCCCGCTGCCCGAGCCGCGTGGCGCAGCCCCTCGAGCACGGCGTCGAGTGTGGTGCCAAGCGTGGTGTCGGGCTGCCGTCCGGCGAGCACGGCAACGCTGTCGCCCGCTCGCCACCCGAGAGCGGCCGCGCGCGACAGCAGGGCCGCCGCGTCAGCCCCTCCGTCGGCCTCGCCGCGCAGCAGCGCATCGACTACTGCAGCCTCAAGCCGCGCGTCCCACGCCCCGCGCGACTCGGCCGCGCCCGCGTAGACCTCGGCGGCGGCGAAGGCGATCTCCCGGGAGTAGCGCAGGACGGCCTCGCGCAGCCAATGCACCGCGCCCGGCTCGGCCAGCTCGTCGACCCGGCTCTCGACGGTGTCGACGACGAGGCGGACCATCTCGACCGTTTGCTGCAGGCTGATCGAGCGGGCGAGGTCGCGCGGGGCGACGGCGAAGACCTCCCCGCGTACTCCGCCGCTGACGGCGGGGTCGGCCAGCCATGCCGAGAACGTCCGGAGCCCGGCCTGCAGCACGAGCCCGATGTTGGCCCGCTGGTCGGGGGCGAGGCCGGCGAAGAAGGGCAGCGAGGCCTCCATCCGCTCGACGGCGGAGCGGGCAAGCGCCGGTGCCGCCCGGCGGATCCGCTCCCGCGTCACTGCGGCGGCATCCTCGTGCGCTGCGGGCCGCTGCGCGACGGACGGCGCGCGCGGTGGGACGGGTCGGACCACCCGGCCATCCTGCGCCCAGCGGTCAGCTACCGTCCTGCCGGCCGCGACGGTGCCGTTCCGGCCGGGCCGCTCGGCGTGTCCCGTAGCGGTTCGTCAGCCGGGTCGGGCCTGGTGCGCGGACGCAGCTTCAGGCGCCCACGCTCCCCTGCGCCGTCGATCCCGGCCCGTTGGGCTCGGCGTACTCCACGTGGCTGAGCACATCCCCGGTGAACACCAGGGAGGTGACCGACGCGAGCGCGCACTGCCGTCGGTCGGGCCGGTGCCATAACCGGCGGCCCTCGGCGGCCCGGCGAGTGATATAGACAGGCAGCTGGTGGCTGACGAGGACGACCTCCCGGCCGGCATGCGCACGGCGCACGTCGTCGACCGCAGCCATCACCCGGGCGGCGATGTCGGCGTACGGCTCGCCCCACGACGGCCGCAGCGGATTGCGCAGGTGCTTCCACGACCCGGGATGGCGCAGGATGCCGGGCCCGGGCTCGACGACCCCGCCCTCGAAGACGTTGCTGCTCTCGATCAGTCGGTGGTCGGTCTCGACCGGCAGCCCGGTGGCATCCGAGAAGGGGGTCGCCGTCTGCTGCGCCCGCTCGAGCGGGCTGGCCACGACGGCGCCGATGTCCCGGGCGGCAGCGGCATCGGTGAGGTAGGCCGCGGCGACCCGCGCCTGCTGCTCACCGGCGGCCGAGAGCCGGAAGCCGGGAAGGCGCCCGTACAGCACCTTGGTCGGGTTGTGCACCTCGCCGTGGCGGACCAGGTGGATGACGGTCCGGGGCGCATCCACGGTCTCGGGAGAAGGTGTGCTCACGCGCGGTCCCCGGCTCCGGCCGGCCTGGCCACGCGCTCCGGAGCAGCTGCTGCAGCGCGAGCGGCCGCGGGCAGGGCGTCTGCCACCCGGGCCAGCGCGGAATCGTCGTGACTGGCCGATAGGAACCACGCCTCGTACGCACTCGGCGGCAGGTAGACCCCGGCATCGAGCATGGCGTGGAAGAACGCGCCGTAGCGGACGGTGGCCTGCGCCTGGGCGCCGGCGTAGTCGGTCACGGCAGCGGCGTCGGTGAAGAAGATGCTGAACAGCGAGCCGGCGCTGTTGACGACGTGAGAAACCCCGGCCTCGGACAGGGCTGTGGATGCGAGCCCGGCGACCTCGAGAGCCCGCTTGTCGACAGTCGCGTACACCTCCGCATCACAGGCCCGCAGCGTAGCGAGCCCCGCAGCCACTGCGAGCGGGTTGCCCGACAGCGTCCCGGCCTGGTACACGGGGCCGACCGGGGCGAGCGAGGCCATCACCTCGGCGCGGCCGCCGAAGGCCGCGGCGGGTAGCCCGCCGCCCATGACCTTGCCGAAGGTGAACAGGTCCGGCGCCACCTTCTCAACGCCGTACCAGCCCGACGGCGAGACGCGAAAGCCCGTCATCACCTCGTCGATCACGAGCAGCGCGCCATGGGCGTCGCACAGGGCGCGCAGCCCGGCGTTGAAGCCTGGCAGCGGCGGCACGACGCCCATGTTGGCCGCCACCGCCTCGGTGATGACGCAGGCGATCTGGTCGCCGTACTCGGCGAACGCCTGCTCCACCAGCGACAGGTCGTTGTAGGGCAGGACGATCGTGTCGGCGGCGCTGGCCCCCGTGACGCCAGGCGTGTCCGGCAGCCCCAGGGTCGCGACGCCGGAGCCGGCGGCGGCAAGCAGCGCGTCGACGTGGCCGTGGTAGCAGCCAGCAAACTTCACCACCTTGGGCCGGCCGGTGTAGCCCCGGGCCAGGCGGATGGCGCTCATCGTGGCCTCGGTACCGCTGTTGACCAGCCGCACCTGCTCCAGCGGGGGCCCGACGCGCTGCACCAGCAGCTCGGCGAGCTCGACCTCGCCCGGGGTCGGCGTGCCGAACGACGTCCCCTTGGCAGCTGCCGCCTGCAGGGCCGCGACGACGCCCGGATGGGCGTGGCCGAGGATCATCGGCCCCCACGAGCAGATCACGTCGACGTACTCGAGCCCGTCGGCGTCGGTGAGGTAGGGCCCCCGGCCCGAGGTCATGAACCGCGGCGTCCCGCCGACGGCGCGAAAGGCGCGCACCGGCGAGTTGACGCCGCCGGGCACGACAGCAGTCGCGCGGGCGAACAGGGACGAGCTCTGCGGGGGATCCTGCACGTGCCCATCCTCGCAGCCGCATCCGCCCGCCACCCGGTCAGCTCGGGCGGCCGTAGGACAGCTGCTTCACGCGCCGTCCCGCTGCGGAGTCGCTCACCAGGGTCGCGAGCCGGCTGCGGCGTGTCTGCTCCCGCTTGGCGCCGGTGACCCACCGCGCCGCGTTCCGCTGGTAGCCCGGCGGCTGGGCGCTGAAGAAGGCCCAGGCAGCGGCGTCAGCCCGCAGGACCGCCTCGTCCGGGGGGTCGAGCGCCGTCTGCTCGCCCTCCGCCGGCCCGTAGCCGTACCCGACGCGCTCGGACTCGGCACGGGCGTGGAACACGGCCAGCCCAGCCGGGTGCATCCGCCCATCCGCCTCGAGCTCGGGAACCCGCCGGACGTTGACGGCGCTCCACCGGCTCCGGGGGCGGCGTGGGGTGAACCGGATGCAGTAGGCCTCGTCGTCGATCCGGCGCCGCACCCCGTCGATCCACCCGACGCACAACGCTTCGTCGACGGACTCCGCCCACGTGATCGAGGACCGCCCCGTGGCGCGCTTGTGATAGCCGACGAGCACATCGGCTGCCGTCTCGGCGTGCTCCGCGAGCCAGGCGCGGAACTCCTCCGGGCCGGTGAAGAAGACAGGCTGGACCCGCGGGACAGGCCCAGCTGCAGCACCGGCGTCGGTCATGCCCCGACGATCGCACCTGCCGTCAGCGCTGGGGCCGGCATTCCGCCGGCTACCAGGTCCTCGGCGGGCTCGGGCGCACCGGAGACGATTCGCAGGGGCAGCACCCCGGCCCAGTAGGGCAGGCCGATGTCCTCGGGGTCGTCCACCGGGCCGCCGGTGCGCGTCTTGACCGAGACCTCGGCAAGCGGAAGCGCCAGTACCGACGTCGCTGCCAGCTCCTTGGCCGACGGAGGCCGGCACGCCCCGCTTCGGCCGTTGACGACGTGGTCGACGAGGGCCGCGAGCGCTCGCTCCTTCTCCGCGCCGTCCGTGACCAGCCGCGCGCTGCCGAGCACGACGACGCTGCGGTAGTTGGTGCTGTGGTGCATCGCAGAGCGGGCGAGCACGACGCCGTCGACGAGCGTGGCCGTGACGCAGACGGGCAACTCGCCGGTCCCCCTCGCTGCGAGTGCGACTGCCGCGCCGGACGAGCCGTGCAGGTACAGCGTCTCGCCGACCCGCACGTGCAGCATGGGCAGCACGCGAGGCGTGCCGTCGGGAGCGACGAGCCCGAGATGGCACACGAGCGCTGCATCGAGGACGGTGTGTGCAGCTGTCATGTCGTAGCCGACGCGGTCCTGATGCCGGGTGGCTGTCGTTCGCGGTGTCTGGGCGTACATGGTCACTGAGCTTCCCCGGCCGTGCTGGCAGCCGGCGGCAGCGCCGTCCCGTCCTCGGCCAACCGGGCGATGCGGACGTGCAGCGTCGGGCGCTGCTGAAGGGCGGCGTGCACGGCCCGGTGCAGTCCGTCCTCGAGATAGAGCTCGCCCTGCCACTCGATGACGTGGCAGAACAGGTCGGCGAAGAAGGTCGAATCGTCAGCGAGCAGCACGTCGAGACGGAGCTCCGCCTTGATCGTGATCAGATCGGCCAGCTTCACCAGCCGGGGTGGGACCTGCATCCAGTCCCGGTGCGAGAACTCCGGCGCAGGATAGGGGCGGGCGCTCAGCACCCCCCGGAACACGCTGCCGCCTGATGCCAGCGGCGGGCGGCGGCGGGACTGGCGCCGCGCATGGGGGTCGACCACGGGTACATCATGGACCCGCCCCGTCGGCTGCGGCCGTCCGTGCCGTGCTGTTTGTCGCGGTCCGGCAGGCCCGCGATCAGGTCATCGCGCGAAATGCCGCCATCGCTGCGTCCAGTTCCAGCCCCACCCGGTCAGCGAGGCTCGCTGCGGATGGCTGCAGCGCTCCGCTGCGGGCCTGCGTCTCGAGCTGCTCGCACAGTTCGGCTAGAGCCGTCGCCCCGAGGCTGGCCGCAGCCCCCTTCAGCCCGTGCGCCTGCTGGTGCACGACTGTCACGTCACCGGCCCCTACCCCTTGCTTCAGGCTCGCGAGGAGGTCCGGGGCGGAGGCTCGGAGGGTGTCGCTCAGCTGACCGAGCAGCTCCGGGTCGTGGGCGGCCTCCGGCCCGAGCATCTCCTCGAGCCGGCGCTGGATCGTCGCCCGGCGCTCGGACTGGTCAGGGATCCATGGGGTGGAGGCGGAGGACGGGTCGGGTGGGGATGCGGTCGGAGCGAGCGGCCCGGACGGCTGCTCCATCCCGCCCGCGGATGAGCGAACTATCAACTGCTGTGCCTCCTCGAGCGCGTCGCAGAGCGCCTCCTGGCGCACCGGTTTGGCGAGGTAGCCGTCCATGCCCGCCTTCGTGCAGGCTGTGCGGTCCTCGACCAGAACGTTGGCTGTCATGGCGAGGATGCGGGGCTGGCGCTCTGTGGGCAGCTGCTGACGGATCAGCCGGGTCGCCTGCAGCCCGTCCATGACGGGCATCTGGACGTCCATCAGGACGAGGTCGTAGTCCGTCCGCCCAAGGGCATCCAGCGCCTCGTGGCCGTTGCCGACCGTGTCGACCTGGTGGCCCGCCTTGCGGAGCATGAGCTGGGCCACCTGCTGGTTGACCACGTTGTCCTCGGCGAGCAGGACGCGTAGAGGTGCCTGCCGCGGCCGCTCGCCGGTCTCGCCGGCTCGTTGCCGCGCGGCGGGGCTCCCGGCAGGGGGCATGCCCACAACAACGTCCGTCGCATCCGGCGGACTGAGCGCGGCCACGAGCTTGGCCATCAGCATCGCGCTCTTGACCGGCTTCATCAGGACGGCGGCGAATAGCTTGCGTTCGCTCGGCGCCGGTCGCCACGTCACGCTCGCGTGCAGCACGAGGGGGATGGCAGCCGCGCCGGGCAGCCGTCGCAGCTCCCGGGCGAGCTCTCGCCCGTCCGTGCCGGGCATGATCAGGTCCAGCACGGCAACGTCGAACTGCTGCCCAGCCGACACCAGCTCGATTGCCTCGGCTCCGGACGCGACATCGACGCAGCGCATCCCCCAGCGCTCGAGCTGAAGCCGCAGGACCCGCCGGGCGGTGCTGTTGTCGTCCACCAGCAGGACAGAGCGTCCCACCAGGGGCGAGCCGGACCGCTCCGGCCCGGGCAACCGGCGGTCGACAACTTCGGTGAGCTCGATGGTGAACGTGAAGGTGGAGCCGACCCCCGGCTCGCTGCTGACCTCGAGCGTGCCGCCCATCGCCTCGACGAGGCGGCGGCTGATGGCCAGGCCCAGCCCGCTGCCGCCGTAGACCCGCGTGGTGGAGGAGTCGACCTGGCTGAAGGAGCGGAACAGTCGGTCCAGCCGGTCGGCGGGGATGCCGATCCCTGAGTCCGTCACCGCGACCGTCAGCTGAATCCGGTCCTCCGGCGCGGCTGCGAGCGGCTGAGCGCTCACCGTCACCACGACCTCGGCCTCAGAGGCGAACTTGACAGCGTTGCTGAGCAGGTTGACGAGTACCTGCCGGACCCGGGTGACGTCACCGCTGACGACCCCGGGGCAGCTGTCGTCGAGATCTGCGACCAGCTCGAGGCCCTTGCGGGATGCGGCCAGCGCCACGACCGCGAGTGCACTCTCCACGCAGTCCCGCAGCCCGAAGGGGTGCTGGTCGAGCTCGAGCTCGCCGGACTCGATCTTCGAGAAGTCGAGGATGTCGTTGATCACCATGAGCAGCGTGTTGCCGCTGTCACGGACCGTCTCGGCGAACTCGCGCTGGTCGGGCGACAGGTCGGTGTCGAGCAGCAGCCCGGTCATCCCGATGACGGCGTTCATCGGGGTTCGGATCTCGTGGCTCATCGTCGCGAGGAAGGCCGACTTTGCCGACGTCGCGGCCAGCGCCTCGTCCCGGGCACTCGCCATCGCCTCGACAGCTTGCCGGCGAGCGGTGATGTCCAACGCGACGCCGCAGGTGGCGTAGACGGTGCCCTCCGGGTCGCGCAGGGGGAACTTGACGGACTCGTAGTACCGCGGCCCGGCCATGCCGTCGTAGCGCTCCTCGAGGTGGTACTGCTCACCCTGGGCCCGCACGTCGTCCGCGCGCCACGTGGGGGCGAGCGCGGCGTCGAGCACGGTCGCGTCCCGGCCCAGCAGCTCGTCCTCCGTCACGCCGAACGCCTGCTGGAACGGCTCGTTCGCGAGCAGGTAGCGGCCGGCTAGGTCCTTGACGTAGATCAGCGACTGGCTGTTGGTGATCACGGCCCGGAGCATGAGGTCGTACGTGTCGCGCTCCCGCTGGGCGGAGCGGCGGGCTGTGACGTCGATCATCTGGGTGGTGAAGTAGGAGGCCGCACCGCTCTCGCCTCGCACCAGGGCCGTCGCCAGCTCGACCCACACCTTGGAGCCGTCCGCGTGCAGGAAGCACGTCTCGGCGTCAAACCCGTCGATCTCCCCCGCCAGGGAGCGGGAAATACTAGTTCGCGTGGCCGCATGCTCGGGGTGAGTCAGGTCCAGGAGGGATGCGCCCACCAGATCCTGCGCCGACCGCCCGAGCATCCGTGCGAAGACCGGGTTGACGAGCATCAACCGCCCGTCGGTCCCGGTCAGCGTCATTCCGGTGATCGAGGTGTCGAAAGCGGTGCGGAAGACTTCCTCGCTGCGCCTGAGCTCGGCTTCCATCCGCAGCCGGGCGCCGATGTCCTGCGCGCTCTTGGAGAAGCCGATCTGCTCGCCGTCCTCGTTGAACAGCGGGGCAAGCGTCAGAGCGATGTCTACGAGCGCCCCCGACTTGTTCAGCCGCTGGGTCTCGACGTGCTGTGGCACCAGCGTCCGGCTCACCACCTGGGTCAGCTCAGTCACGCCAGCCCGCATGTCGGGCGGCACAAGGCCGTCGAAGGTGGTGCCGAGCACCTCCTCGGCGGGGTATCCGTACAAGCGCTCGGCGGCACGGTTCCAGCTGGTGATGGTGCCGTTCATGTCCAGGCTGTAGAGGGCGTCGCCCGAGGATGCGAGGACCTGCGCGAGGGTGCGCGTGTGACGCTCCTCGCGGCGGAGCTCACTCACGTCACGGACGAAGCAGCACAACTGAAGGCCGGCGCGAGGGGCGGGGGTGGCATCGATGAGCTCGAGGCTCAGGGGGCGGCCGTCGCGGTGCACGCCCCGGGCGGACACGGCCATTCCCGCTTCGCGCGCTCGCATCCGGGCAGCCTCGAGATCCGCGCCGCCCGCCTCGCCGGTGAGCAGCGGGATGAGCGGGCGGCCCAGTGCCTCGGCGGCTGACCAGCCGAACAGGGCCTCGGCAGCGGGGTTCCAGTCGATGACGTCGCCGGCGGCATCCGAGCCGACGAACGCCTCCTGAACGGCGGCCAGGATGCCGCGCAGCCGGGCCAGCTCGTCGAGGTCCGGTGGCTGCGCCGCCGGGCCCGGATTCACCATCCGCCGTCCTTCACGGCCGAGGCGAGAAGCAGATCGTCGATCGCCTCGCCCAGCGCGTTGATGACGACGGGTTTGGTCAAGTACGTGGCACCGAGTGCCCTGCCGGCTGCGACATCGCCGGCCTCGACCCGACCGCTGAGGAAGACAGCGGGCAGCTGGCCGGCGGCTCCACTGGCACCTTGCCGCCCTTGCCCGCCGCTGCCCCGCACGCAGCTTGACCAGAAGCTCGAGGCCGCTCACACCTGGCATGAGGACGTCGAGCACGGCGAGGCCCGGCAGGCCACGGTCGGCCACGACGGACAGCGCCTCGCCGGCCGATCCTGCAGTCACGACCAGGTGGCCCAGCTGGCGCAAGCGGAAGGCCAGCAGGTTGACGAGGTCCGGGTCGTCGTCGACCACGAGGAGCTTGGCCACCGCGTCACCTCCCAGCATCGAAGCGCATCCCGGTTCGGCGCGCTGTCCGTGTCATCGGTCGACACACGACTCGCTTGAGCAACTGATCAACAAGGCCCCCCCAACGAAGCGACGCCGCCCCTCGCCCGCCTGCACTCTTCAGGTGCGGCGCGCGGTGACGAGTAACAGGGTGACGAGTAACAGCTGACGGTTGACAAGCGACGAGCAACCCAGGTCAGGGGTCCGGACGAGGTGAGAAGGGAGCAGGGAGCGTGACTGGTGAGCTGTCGGAGGACCCTCTGCTGCTGCGCTGGCTGCTCGACGCCGTCGGCCAGGCCGTCATCGCGATGGACCTCCTCGGGACGGTCGTCTACTGGAACGCGGCCGCCGAGCAGATGTACGGCTGGACGGTGGCCGAGGCGATCGGCCAGCCACTGGGCGAGCTCCTGGTGGGCCAGGAGATGCCGGCGGATCAGGCCGAGATCATCAGTGCCGTGTTGGCCGGGCAGACCTGGACCGGGGAGAGCTGGGTCCGCCGCAAGGACGGCAGTCGCTTCCCCGTACTCGTCACCGACAGCCCGGTGCGCGACCGGGACGGCATGGTCGTCGGCATCGTCGGGGTGTCGGCCGACAACTCCGAGCGGCATGCGGTCCAGCGGGCCCTGCTGCTGCGCGAGGCCCAGTTCCGCCGGCGCTTCACCGACAGCTCCCTCCCGCAAGCCGTGCTCGGCCTCGACGGGCTGATCAGTGCCGTGAACCCGTCCATGTGTCACTGGCTCGGCTACAGCGAGCAGGAGCTGCTGCACACCTCAGCCGCAGGCCTGCTCGTGCCCGAGGACCGACCGCAGTTCGCTGTAGACGCTGCCATCCTGCTCCGGGACGAGCCCCACAGCGTCGAGTCCGTCCGGCGTTACCTGCACCGCGACGGGAGCGTGCTGTGTGGCCTCGCGAGCGGCATGCTCGTCACCGACGACGACGACAAGCCCCTCGAGCTCGCCATGTTCGTGCAGGACATCACCGAGCAGCGCGGTGCGGAGGAAGCGCTGCGCGCATCGGAGGCGGTGCTGCGCGCCCGCTTCGAGCAGTCCTCGGTCCCTCAGCTCAGCCTCGACATGTCCCGGCGGATCACAGCCGTCAACAGCGCCTTCTGCTTGCTATTAGGTGGCACGCCTGAGGACTTCCTGGGCCAGTCGTCCCGCACCCTGCTGCCCACCGATGCACCGCGCCAGATCTCCGACGACCTCGACCGGCTGTTGGCCGCCGAGCACGAGGCGTCCCGCATCGAGTTCGACGCACGCCGACGCGACGGTGGCCTGGTCTCGTGCCTGGCCCACCTGACGCTCCTGCGCTCCCCGGCAGGCGTCCCCTCCGGCGTCGAGTGCCACCTGCAGGACCTGACCACGTTGCGGACCGCCGAGGACAACCTGCGGCGGCAGGACGCCCTGATACGCGCCCTGGCCGCCAACGCCGCCGACATCGCGCTGGTCGTGGAGCGCAGCGGGCGAGTGCGCTACGTGTCGCCGTCCGCTGCGCAGGTACTGACGGTCGCCGAGGGTGACGTCGTCGACCTCGAAGGGCTGTCGACGGTGCACCCCGACGACCGGGCGGCGGTCTGGCGTCACACGGCGGAGGTCTTCGCCGAGTTCGGCGCCAGCGTCACGATGACCTACCGCAGCCTGGACCGCTCGGGCGAATGGCGCTGGGTGGAGCAGGTGGTCACCAACCACGAGGACGACCCGGTCATCGCCGGCCTGGTCCTGAACCTTCGCGACGTCGACGAGCGCGTGCGGGCGGAGCAGGCATTGCGGGCCTCTGAGGTCCGCTACCGGCTGATCGCTGAGACAGCGCAGGAGGGCATCTGGATCACCGACCAGGACGGCGCCACGCTGTACGCCAACCGTCGGCTGGCCGAACTGCTCGGCCGCACGCTCGAGGATGTCTACCGCTTCCCGAGCCACCTGCTCGGCACCAGTGGCTCCAGCCCCAACAGCGAGATCCACGACCGCACCCGCCGGCGACACGAGATCGGCTCAGAGCAGTTCGAGGTCAGCTACGCCCACCCGGATGGAGCGCCGCGCATCCTCCACGTCTCCGCCAGCCCCTTCTCGGGGGAGGACGGTGAGCCGATCGGCTCGCTGGCGATGATCACCGACGTCACGGAGGCGCGCACCGCCGAGGACGAGCTGCGCCGCCAGGCCCTGTACGACTCTCTGACGGGGCTGCCCAACCGAACGCTTCTGCTCGAGCGCCTGCAGCGCGTCCTGGTCCGCCATGGCCGCGACAAGAAGCCGGTCGCGGTGCTGCTGGCCGACCTCGACCAGTTCAAGCTGATCAACGACTCGCTGGGGCATGCGGTGGGCGATGCGCTGCTGGTCACGCTCGCCGGGCGGCTGTCCGCGCTCGTCCGCCCGAAGGACACAGTTGCCCGGATGGGCGGCGACGAGTTCCTCGTCCTGTGCCCCGACCTGGACGAGGCCGCCGCACAGCACGTCGCCGCACGCCTGCTGGCTGCTCTCGCCGAGCCGGTGCAGGTCGGCGTGAGCACCATCACCGTGTCGGCCAGCATCGGTGTCGCGATCAGCCCCCCGAGCGATGCAGAGACGCTGGTGGGTCAAGCCGACGCCGCGATGTACGAGGCCAAGGCGCGCGGGCGCGCCCGGGTCAGGATGTTCGATACCTCGCTCGCCGACCAAGCCCGGCGACGCCTGGAGCTGTCCAACGACCTGCGGTGGGCGCTCGCGCAGGACAAGCTGATGCTCTACTACCAGCCCGTCGTCGACCTGCGGTCCGGCGAGGTGGTGGGAGTCGAGGCGCTCAGCCGGTGGAGCCACCCCCGGCACGGCATGGTGCCGCCTACCGAGTTTGTCACCGTCGCTGAGCAGAGCGGGCTGGTCACGGCACTCGACCACTGGGTGATCCGACAGGCCTGCCAGGACGCGGCAGAGATGCGAGCCACGGGCGTCTTGCCCCTGCACGCCTATGTCGCCGTCAACCTGTCCGCCCGCAGCCTGGGCGACGAGTCCCTGGAAGGCGTCCTGCGGGCGGCGGCGAACGAATGTGGCCTGCCGTTCGAGGCCCTGGTGCTGGAGGTCACCGAGAGCGGGGTGATGGACGACCCGGACAAGGTCCGGGTGCAGCTGGAGAACCTGCGCTCGCTCGGCGCGTCCTTCAGCATCGACGACTTCGGCACGGGCTACTCGTCACTGGCCTATCTGCGCCGGTTCCCGGTCTCCACGCTCAAGATCGACCGCAGCTTCGTCACCAACATCACGAAAGACCCTGACGACTTGGCGGTCGTCGCGGCCATCATCGACCTGGCGCGGGCACTGAGCCTGTCGACTGTCGCCGAGGGGATCGAGACCGCTGCCGAGCTCGCCCTGCTGGCCGGTCTCGGCTGCACCGCTGGTCAGGGGTACCTGTGGAGCCCTGCCGTGCCGCCACAGCGTCTCGCGGCTGTGCTCGCCCAGCTGCCCCAGGCCGTGACCGGCGTGGTCCCCGCGGCCCGCCCGCCAGACCTCCTGCCCCTCGTCGAGGGGCTGACGCGACCGCCCGTGCTATAAGTAACTGTTTACTTATAGGAGGTGGCGTCATGCCGCGGTCAGGGTCATGGGGAAGCTCGTCGGACTGCACGACAGTGCTGCTCGAGACCCGGCGCCGCGACGGGTCGTGGGTGGCAACGCCGGTCAGTCTGGTTGTCGACGGGGACCGAGCGTTCTTTCGCACCTACGACGCGGCGGGCAAGGCCAAGCGGCTGCGCAACTACCCGGACGTGCGCATCGCCCCGTGCACCCTGCGCGGCCGAGCTACGGGGCCAAGCTCGGTCGCAACGGCGCAGCTGCTGCAGGGGGCGGACGCCGAGCAGGCCCGCCGGCGGCTCGCGGCTCGCTACCCGGTGCTGCACCGGATGATCGTCCCTCGGCTGCACCGGCTCAAGGGCTGGACGACGCTGCACTACGAGCTGCACTACGAGCTCCCCCAGCACGAGCCCCGCCCCGAGCCGGGCCGTGCCGCCCCGGCGTGAGAGCGCGGCCCGCAACCGCGTCGTCGACGCCGCGATGGACCTGTTCAGCCGGCAGGGCTACCACGCGACGACAGTCGCCCAGATCGCCGCCCTCGCGGGCCTGTCCCCGGGCGCAGGCGGCGTCTACCGGCATGCCGCCAGCAAGCTCGAGCTGTTGCAGGAGGGGCTGCGGCGGCAGGTCGACAGCGGCGGCGGGCTGACCGCGCTGCTCGTCGCGGCCCAGCCGCCCGCGGATCTTCCGCTGGAAGAACGGCTTCTGACAGTGGCCCGGGCCGGGCTGCGTCGGCTCGAGCAGGAACGGGAGCTCAACCGGCTGCTGCTACGTGACCTCGCCGCCTTCCCCGACCTGCTGGCCCTGGTCCGCGACCGCGAGCTGCGGGGCGTGCACGCCGCCCTGTTGCACTGGCTGTCGAGTCAGGAGGGCGCCGGCACAGTGGACCCGCAGGACGCGGCCGCCGCCGCAGCGGTCCTGATGGGTGCGGTCAGCCATTTCTGGATCATGGTGGACGTCTTCGGCGGGGAGCACCCGCTGGGCGTGAGCGAAGACCGGTACCTCGGGGTGCTCGCCAGAATGGCGGCAGGCTTGCTGTCCGGCGATGGGGGACACCTGCATCCTGACGGACGAGGGAGCGCGTGATGCCGGTCGGCCGGACGCAGGACGCCGGGTGGCAGATCGGTGTCTCCCGCACGCTCGACCACCCGCTCGAGCGGGTGTGGGACGCGCTGGTGACCAGTCCCGACCTCTGGCTCGGGCCGGCAGCCGAACTCCCCACCGAGCTGGGGCAGGCGTGGACGGCCTCCGACGGCAGCGGCGGCGAGCTGCGCGGCCGCCGCGAGCGCGAGCGGATCCGGCTCACGATGCACCGCGGTACCGGCCACGAGGTGCCCCCGGACAAGCCCGGCCACGAGACGACGGTTCAGGTCACGGTCGTAGCGACCGGTAGCCGGACCAGGGTGCGCTTCCACGAGGAGCGGATGCTTGACGCCGATGAGCGCATCGCCGCGCGGCGGCACTGGCAGGCGACGCTCGACCGGCTCGCGAGCGCGATCGACAGTTGATCCGGGGTACTGAGCGGCGGGCTAGACAGCCGGGTTGTTCTGCGCGACGTCAGTCACGCTGTCCTCGCGTCCGTCATGGGTGTCGCCACCGCCGCCGTCAGCTCCGTTCTTGTCGTTGTCCTCGTCCTTGTCGCCGTCATTGTGGTGACTGCCGCGCCGCTTGAGGAGGCCGGCTCCCGGCAGGCCGGACAGGGTCTGCTGCAGCTCGACGACAACGGGTTCGAGCCGCTCGACGACGTCTCTGAGCATGCGGACATCCGGTGCGACGTCCTCGAGCACGTGCAGAGCCGGGAAGAGCTCGTCCGTGACTCGCTCCAGCAGGGGTGGCAGCCGAGTGACCAGGCCCGGGATCGCATCCCAGGCCTCGGGGGGCAGCTGCTCGGCGATCCGAGCCAGCGGGACGGCGAGGTCCCGGACCGGCTTGTCGATCGCTGACACCAGCCGTCGGGCCCAGCCCAGCAGCTCGTCAGCCTGCCCCACCGTCGTGCTGGCCCGCGCCGTCACGTCGTCGATGGAGCCGATCGACTCCCCCGCCTTGTCCGTCACCCGGTCGATGTCGCCGATCGACGTGTCGGCCTTGCCCGTCACCCGGTCGATCTGCTCGATCGACGCACCGGCCTGAGTCGTCACCCGGTCGATCTGCTCGATCGACGCACCGGCCTGAGTCGTCACCCGGTCGATCTGCTCGATCGACGCACCGGCCTGAGTCGTCACCCGGTCGATCTGCTCGATCGACGCCCCGGCCTGAGTCGTCACCCGGTCGATCTGCTCGATCGACGCACCGGCCTGAGTCGTCACCCGGTCGATCTGCTCGATCGACTCGCCCGCCTTGCCCGTCACCCGGTCGATCTGCTCGATCGACGCCCCGGCCTGAGTCGTCACCCGGTCGATCTGCTCGATCGACGCCCCGGCCTGAGTCGTCACCCGGTCGATCTGCTCGATCGACTCCCCCGCCTTGTCCGTCACCCGGTCGATGTCGCCGATCGACGTGTCGGCCTTGCCCGTCACTCGGTCGATCTGCTCGATCGCCGCACCGGCCTGAGTCGTCACCCGGTCGATCTCGTCGATGCTGACGTGCGCCTGCGAGGTCACCTGTCCGACCTCGTCGATGGCGTGGCCCGCACTCGTCACCACGTTGTCGACGGCGTTGACCGTCCCGTCCGCCCGCTGCACCACGACGTCCACCGCGTCGACAGTCGAGTCGACGCGGTGGACGGTGTGCCCGGCGGCGTCTGCCGTCAGGTCGACCCGTGCCACGACCTCGTCGACAGCATCGACAGTCCCGCCGACCCGTCCGACAACGCCGACGACCCGGTCGACCTGCACCTCGACGCGGCCGACCACCAGCGACACCAGGGCGATCGCGTCGTCGGCCCCCTCCCCCACGCCCTCGAGCTGGGAGACGACGCCGGTGACGCGCCCAACGAGGTCAGGAACCTGGCCGGCTGCCACGACGATGCGGTCGAGCAGGCCCGCGTCGAGCGCCGGCTTGGCGCGAACGATCGGCTCCTCGACGGCGTCGAGCAGGCGGTTGATGCGCGCCAGGGTGGATGCCGCCGACGCCGCGAGGGCGGGCAGGCGCACGACGACCTCCGCCGGCGCGACCGCGAGGTCGAGCAGATCACGCAAGCCGGGGATCGAGGACGCCATGCTGCTGCGATACCCCTGGCGCCACTTGGCACCCGTGGCCGGCCCGGAAAGCGCACGGTACTCGTCCTCAGTGCCACGCCTGCGAGCGCTCGCCGTCCAGCGTGTGCCGGTGGCCGCAGAGGGTAATCGGGAGCAGACAGGCCCGCGTCCGGGCCGTCAGTGAGAAGGGCATGACCGCCATGAGCCAGCGGAACCTCGAGCGCCTGACGGCTGTCGACGCGGGCTTCCTCCACGAGGAGGACCGCGGGCCCGCCCACATGCAGATCGGCGGCCTGGTGCTGCTTGACGGGCCGGTCCCGCCGGTGGAGCAGGTCCGCCGGATGATGGACCAGCGCCTGGCCGACATGCCGCGTTACCGGCAGCTGCTGCTGCCTACCCCCCTCGCGCTCGCCCGGCCGGTCTGGGCCGACGACCCCGACTTCGACATCGCGCACCACGTCCGCGTCCGGCGCCTGCCCTCACCCGGGCGGTACGACCAGCTGCTGGCGCTGACCGGCGAGCTGATGAGCATGCGGCTCGACCGCGGCCGGCCCATGTGGCAGCTCGACCTCGTCGAGGGGCTGGCCGACGGCCGGGGCGCCTTGATCGCGAGGACCCACCACGCGTTGGTCGACGGCGTCGGCGGGATGGACCTGCTCGCAGCGTTGTTCGACGTGAGTCCCACGGCAACGCATCCGCCGGACCTGCCGTATACCCCAGCCGTCGGCGGCCGCACCGGGGCGTCACTTCCGGGGCCGCTCGCGCTGATCGTCAACGCTGCCGTCGACAACACCCGCAGCGCGCTGGAGATGTACGCGAACGTCCTCGACCGGCTGCAGCAGCCGGAGGCGGCCCTGCGCGACGCCGCGTCAGCAGTGGCCGGACTCGTGGGCGTGGCCGGCAAGTTCCTCAACAGCGCTCCGCGCAGCGCGCTCAACTTCCCGGTTGGCCCCACCCGGCTGTTCGCGACGGTGTCGCGGCCGCTGGCCGAGGTCAAGGCGG
>JAABUZ0100002822.1_pt1 | contig 27689 bp, 36 predicted proteins | sample 5562091 | NCBI WGS metagenome assembly JAABUZ01 (sample SAMN12813069, study PRJNA571459) | rock metagenome | isolation source: Antarctica rocks | place: Antarctica: Victoria Land, Linnaeus Terrace sud | collected 2015-12-21 | reverse complement strand
CACCTGGATAATCGGGTGTTGCTCAAAGCCCTGGATCAGAGCATCCAATCGCAGGGTGATCTGGTTCAGGGATTCATCTGGCACTTGATCTGTCATGATCTCTTCTTTCACAACGACCTTCGATCGACACGTTACCATCTACACCGAACTGCAATGTGCGCACCGGTCGCGCGGGATGCCTTTACAATGCTGGCAGTCAGGGCCGCACTCGCCATGAGCCTGACCAGTGAGGCCAGTAAACTCATCGGCGAAACGTCGCGCACCTTCACTCGCACCATACGCGGTGAATACATAACGCGGGGGAGAGGCATCTCCATCATACATCAGATAACCTTCATGAACCATGCCTTCCATTTGTGTACTCAACAAGTGTGCATCGGCTGGCAGAAAGGTCTGCAGATCACGAACAGTGAGGGTCTCGCCGAAGCCTTCACCACGGTACCAGTACATGACCTGCAAGATCTCATCGCGCCAGTAAAGTTCGTCAAGTGGCTGCATCTGGCTCACCTGATCGTTCGACTGCTCTATCATATTTCCTCCACCTCGTACAGTATACAGAGTGATAGGGTGGGCGAATAGCTAGCGATGGCCTCCTTTATGCGGGTGCCTTCCGCTTCCCCTCCTATGCATTGCTCAACGGCGGTTCGGGATTCCAGGCATCATTAGGGCAGGTTGAAAGTTGCTCTAACGGGGCCCGCAATGTCCAGCGAATCGCACGTTTCAGCGGGACGATGGCGGCCTTGATAAGTTCGCTAAACTCCGGCCCCCAATTTTCATCGAGTGGTTCAATTTCCACGGCTACGACATTAGGCGGCCAGATGTCGAAGAAGCCGCCGACGATCAGCAAATTGTCCAAGCTGATGATTCCTGTGACGGCTTCAGAGACTCGCATCTGGATCTCCTCACGATCAGGGAGACATCTATCCCAACGGTAGCAGTAAATCTGTCCCGGCTGGCGACTCCGTCCAACCGCGCCTACCAGGATCACGCGCTCATAGGGCGGAGCCTCCCGAAAGCGGTGAATGGCTGCGATTGGGCCACCGAGGCCGAGATCATCGATCTCAACTCCAGCGGGCCAATCCAACTGCTGAAGTTCCGGTATAATCACCGGCCCTACCGACATGTCACGCAGGTTGGTATAGCCAATACCACCAATAAAAACACGCTTCATGTCAATCATCGATACCACAGGCACAAGTATTGACTTCCCGCGAGATCACGCGATCAGAGCCATCAACATGAATATGAGTAGTGCAGGGCATACAGGGATCGAAACTGCGAATAGTACGCAAGATATCAATGCCCTTGTACGTGTCCGCACTGGAAAAATTCTCCAGGATAGGAGTGTTGAGTACTGCCTCCTCGTATGGCCCCGGGTTGCCCCATGGGTCCTTCGGACAGGCGTTCCAGGTTGAGGGTGTCAGAATCTGATAGTTACTCAATGCCCCATTATCGATGACTGCGTGGTGCGTCAGGTAGCCACGCCCAGCACCCCAGAAGCCAACACCTATTTGCGTACCCTTGCGCGGAGTCTCAAACGGAGTGTGAATCTTGTCTTTACCCTGCTTTAACAGGTCCATCCCAATCAGCCAGTTGTCCAAAGCAACAACCGTAGTTAAAGCGAGATGGTAAGCACGACCGCGGTTGCGCTCGAAAGCATTCCATACATCCGGAATCTTCCACTCCAAATCCATGGCTGGCAGCGTACTTTCGGGTAAGTGTATCTTCAAGCTCCTGCCATTTGGCTGAAGGAAGCGCCTGTGAGGGAGGATGTTCGCAGCGGCTATATTCCATAATCGTGCCGAGCACTCTGCTTCCATGGCCTTACGGTCCCAGCGGGGCGCAGTTGACCAGGAATACTTCTCACGCCAGTTCTGACCAGCAGGTCGTGGCTTGGTCTCCTTATTCCACATATGGTATGGACTGATGGGGTTGCCGGCGGGATCGGTCGTAAAACGAGGACCGTCCCAGGCTTCATAAAACGAGTGATCGATGAACTCCTCAAGACCCATATTAATTGCCTGCAGTTTGGTCGTGACCAGTTGGCCGTCCATAATCACACCAGGTGTCGCCCACCGACGTTCACCCCACTCGTTGCAATTTTCATACGATCCGTCGTAGGAGAACGGGTCATCCCAGATACCGGTATCGATCAGGTTGGCTGGCCGTGATCCAACCTTTTTGTACTCTGGATTGACGTCGTAGAAGAAATCAACCACGTCGTCCCAGATACCCACCGTCTTCTTGGCGTAGTCGAACAACTGCCGCAGCCGGGCATAGATTTCGTTAAAGGTAGAGAGGCTGACTGTCGTACTCATACCGCCTGGAATGATGGTCTCAGGGTGCGGGTACTTGGCTCCGATAACTACATAGGCTTCGCGTGCCACGCGGGTCATTTGTAATCCCTCCAGGTAGAGTGTGCCTGTCAAAGGATTAAGTTCGACCATGATCTCGCCAATTGTTTTATAGCCATGAACGTTGCCATGGGGAGCAGGAGTTCGCTTGGCTTTTTCCCAGATCTCTGGATTAGTCGACTCAACAATAGCCTGCGAGTAGTCCGGGCCAGCCAGCAGGAACAAGTGCAAAGGGTTGTCGTACCAGAATTCCAATGCCAGTAGCAGGTTACGCACAGCGATACCCAGTGGGGGAGGGGTGACGGGGAAGGCCATTTCTAAGGCCAATGCAGCTGTCGAGGAATGCACGCCACCGCACACACCACACGCTCGACTACTAATGAAGGCCGCATCGCGCGGATCGCGGCCCTTGAGAATGACCTCATAACCACGAAAGAGCGTTGCCATCGAACTCGTTTCCAGGACACGGCCCTCTTTCAGATCGACCACGCTATGAAATGCTAGCGCACCAGCCACACGAGTTACCGGGTCAAAGTCAACCGATTTGATATGTCCATTGCGGGCCAACAATTCCTTAATACGATCAGCCTGCTCATCAAGCGACCGCGTCTGGTACTCATACGGATTCCGCACACCTTCTTTGAGGTGCGCCCGTCCCTGTTCATCGAATTCAATGGGCAAATTCTTGAAGCACATACCATTTTTCTCCTAACGTTAACCGCGGACGAGTTGGATAATGCCGCGCAAATGCTCGTCCACAGTCACGAGCCGATTTTTCAGTGTGCCAGCCGCTCCGTTGATGGTCGAGAGGTCTTGGTCAAGTGGCGTCGTGTTATCGCGGATTGCGTGTAGGCCGTCAACCAATTTGGCCAGATTGCGATTGGCCCGGAGTAGAGATGCCGCAATCAGAATCAGGTAAACAGCCAAAACAGCAACGATAGCCGCGACGACCAGCAATGTAAGACGTGTCAAGAGCGTTTTCACGATTGCGCCTCCTTATCTTTGCCCTGACCATTGTGAGAGGCATTAGCGGCGAGAACACTCTCGATGGCGGTAATATGAAGTGAAATCGACTCGGCACCATTCACCAATAGTGGAGCAGCCGAAATAGTGTCTTTGAGAGCCGCTACATTGGCCGTGTTGTTCGCAATGCCAACGCCGCTTTTCAGCATTTCTGCTGTGTACCGTTCGATATTGCGAGCAGCGTTCAGTGTTCGACCCAGGAGCACTACGACTATCGGCACGACTCCCAGGCAGGTAGCAATAAGCATACCACTCCAGATTGTTGTAACACCCCGATTCACAGCGACACCTCCTTTTCCTCCGATAGTGCATTGACGACCGCCGTGAGATGTTCGTCGCTGATACCTAGTTCACCGGCAAGTGCCACCAAACCCTGGTTCAGCTGAGTGACCTGTGGTGCTAGATGGCTCGTCTCTTTCTCAATGGCACTCAAGCCAAAACTGAGTTTGGCAAGGTAACTGGTGGGCGAGCCACCAATGCGCTCCAGAGTGGAGGCGATCCGATTGAGGAAGTAAACCAACGCACCTGCAAAAGTAAGTACCTCCAGGGCCGAAATGATGGTAAGCCGAATGGTCTTCATCACAGGTTCACCTCCTCAATTTTTCGCATCGTTAACAACGGCTCGCTCAATGCGCTCGGTCGACTGCTTGATACCACCCGCTGCCTGATAGATCTGAGTCACGATCTGGTTGGTGCGAACGAGGAGTGGAATATGAACAGTATTATTGGCAATCATCTTGCCAGTTTGCCATATTTGACTCACTCCCGCCTCAATTTGCTCCGCAGTTCGTACAAGAATAGTCAGCAAGAGCGCGACGACGGCAATCACTACGCCACCGCTCGCAAGGCTGATCCACCAGTACGAATGTGCTGTATCACTCGAAACTTGTTGCTCTTGCTTCAATAAAGTTTTCATTCAACGTTCTCCCATCGGACGTTATTGTTGGCCACCGGTTCCATTCCGGGTGGCTCGCCAGACCTGATGGTTTTGCCAAAAGTAGGGAAAATCAACCAACCCTATCACTGCGCCTTCTATCCCTTTTCAAGGGTATCGGCCACCTGAGTAGCGTGGTATTCGATGGCTTGCGTTTCAGTCAAAAGCTGAGATGCAACCTCGTTGGTATGCTCCAGTTCCCAGATAGGGTGGGTCGTTGTAACGATCTCGTTCGCCGTGTTCAATGCAAGTTTGGCATGAGAAAGGATGCTCCGTGCAGTCATAATGATGGTCAGTACGAGGGCGGCGACGATAGCAACCACTGCCGCTCCGATACCCATGCCACTCAACCAGTAGGTGTGAAACCGCTTTTTAGTCATACTCCCTCCTTCTTAAGAAGATTGCGTTTCATCATCACGCACAGCCGGGACCTCGTAGTTCCCGCGATACTTTTCTTCAGGTTTGGTTCGGCCTGGCGCTTCAGTGCCAAAGGATTGTAGTTTTTCGTAGAAGTAATGAACGCTCTTCTTCAGCATTCCAGGTTCTGCAACATTGCCCCAACCACTAGGTACATGATGCTTTTTGTCCCAAAGTGGCTCGCGGTTCTGAAAGTCCATCGTAATGCGACGCAGTGGTCGAATGAACAAGCCAACAGTGCGGGAAGCGGTAGAAGATACGGTGGAGCCAGGTGCCATCTTGTAGAATGGCGCAAAGCGGTCGGGGAAACCGGGCATAGTGCAGCCAATACAGATTCCACCGGTATTCATACAGCCGCCCATATGGTTGATGGCCCCCCGTGAAGTGATGTTACACTGTACCACTGGCCCCCAGCAACCAATCTCTACGAGGCACTCTCTATCACCATATGCTTTCGCGAACGTTCCCTCTTCGTAGTACCCGGCACGTGTGCAGCGACGGTGAACCGTCTCGTTGAAGAGCCATGCAGGTCGTCCCAATTCATCGAAATCTGGTAGTGGTCCTAAGCCATTCAAGAAGAGCAGAACGGTGGCGACGGTCTCGGAAAAGTTGTCACCAACGGGTGAACAGCCAGGAATATTCACTACAGGCAGGCCGAGTGCGCTACGATAATTCTCGCCCAGAAAGTCCATGACGCTCATGGCTCCAGTGGGGTTGCCAACCGCAGCAGGAATGCCCCCCCAGGTGGCACAGGTGCCGATGGCAATGACGGCTGCAGCACCTGGTGCTAGTCGTTTTAACCAATCGGCTGTGGTGACAGGCGTGCTATCGTAGGCATCATTGATGACGTTGACACCCATGGCGCACCAGTAGCCACCCATTTCTTTGGCCAGGTCCTCGTTAGCAACCGATCCCTCGTAGATCACGACGTAGGTGGCATTGAGCTTGCCCTCAGCGGCAAGCTCGTAATTTTTCACAAACGCCTCACCTGACTCGATCGAAAGGACCGGGTGGTGCAGGACAAGGCGAGGTACACCTGCTAGACGACCAATCAAGAGGTCCTCGACGCTTGGAGCAGTTGCGCCAGTCACAGCAACGCTACAGCCATCGCAGCTCATGCCAGCCAACCAGTACGCGTGTACGACCTTGATCGGCCCCAGCAGAGCACCTGTACGTCCTGCCGCTGGGTCTTTCTTCAGTTCTCGCTCGACACTGGAGGTGAGAAAATCTACCGGTCCTACGCGTTCTGCTACGGTCTCCTTCTCGAGGGAAGAAGGTGGGATTGTGAGTTCTTGCATCGGGCCGCTCCTTTCATAAGCATCCCGTTGAATTCACCACAATAATTTTGCCGTCATTTCATAGTACATCGGTTCGCTTAATGCACCTCAACGGCAGCTAATCTATCTACTAATTGCTCGACTACTTTGACATAGGTTGCTTCAGGTTGAGCATCCAGCACAGACACACCTGACTGATCCGCCTCAAGCACGGCCTCATCAAAGGGGAGTTCCGCAAGCATCTCAAGTTCTCGCTCGGCACAGTAGCGACGAATGGCCTCTTTATCGCGTGGCCCTCGCACTTTGTTCGCTACCACATAGATGTGTTTGATGCCGAGTTCTCGTGCCAGTGGTGCCATACGGCCCAGCGTTTCTAAGGAACGGTAGTACGGCTCTGTGATGAGCAACAAGATATCCACATGACGCAAGGTTCCACGACTAAGATGCTCTATGGAAGCCTCCATATCGAGCATTGTGATGTCTTTTTCTCGCTCACTGCCAAGCTCTCCAACCAAGCCACGAACTGTGGCATGTTGGCCGCATAGTCAGCCACGTCCCGCACCAAGCAAACCAGTCATGACCAGCACGTTCACTCCGTCTGGCCCACATGCACCATAATGTTCCAACACTTCGGTAAATGGTCGTTTCAGATGCAAAGTTGCCGTACCTTGCTCGTCTTCCACCTCTTCAAGAATGTCCTCACGCGGCACACGTCCTAAGCGCGAGATTTGCTCCTGGCGCAGCCCGAGCGCCACACTCAAATTGGGATTAGGGTCGTCATCAATCGCGGTAACGGAGTAGCCACGGCGTGCAAACACCCGTGCCATTGTTGCCGAAGTTGTGGTCTTGCCCGACCCCCCTTTTCCGGCTACTGCAATACGCATTATTCACCTCGTACAGTCAATGTACTAAATTAACGACAGCAGATGATATTAGAGAGCAACAATGCCCTCGAAAATGGTGAGTGTACCTGTTGAAGATGGGCGCAAAAGTGTGGAGAAAAGAAGCGAAGCGATACTTTGGAGGCGGCTTCCTGCGTAAACAGCACAACAGGAAAGCGTCATCAGCACTTTTGCATGTATCTGTATCACGTTCCTTTCGTCTCGTTTGATTGATACATTGGATCATTTTTACCAGGAAAAGGTTCTTCTAAAGTCATTTGTCCAATATTGTTCATGTAAAGCGCAATATAGCGATCGAGTACCATACGATTCTGACGAATACTCTGAGCCCAGGTATGTAAAAGATCCTCGCCTTCGGAACTCAGTTCATAAGTACGCCGCCGTGGCCCGTGACTACTTGGATCCCAACGGGAAATAACCATTCCATCTCGTTCCATCAGGCGTAGAGTACGGTAGACAGCAGCGGGATCAGGTGCGCCAATGCTCAGCCCGGCTTGTGCCAACCTATCCAGAAGATTATACCCGTGTGAAGGACGTTGGAAAAGGAGTAACAGAAGGCAAGGTTGCAAAAAATTTTTAGGCTGTCCACCATTGCATTGGCAAGCGGGTGAATTGCTTTCAGCAAGCATCGACTCAACAGCATCCGTCGAATCCAATAGCAACACCTCCTGTTAGTAAGAGTACATCCTCTATATGTCTTTTACACTTACTACCTTGTAGTATAGAGTATCATATCACAAGAGTCAAGGTATCACGCCCGTTTGTCTGCTTTAGCGGCAAGACATGGGCAAGTAGAAATTGGTACTGATACAGTCTACGACATTCGTCTATGATTAGGACATGGTGCCGACCGTGGACGAGAGTCTCTCCAACAACTGTTCAACTACTCTGACGTAGGCCGATTCCGGATCGGCATCCAGGATTGGAGTTCCAGCTTGCTCAGCCTCTACCACATCTTCATCGAACGGAAGCACAGCCAGAACATCAAGCTCTCGCTCGGCGCAGTAGCGGCGGATGGCCTCTTCGTCTCGCGCCTCGCACTTTATTCGCCACCACATACATCTGTTTGACTCCGATATCACGCGCAAGTGGAGCGAGACGGCCAGTCGTCTCTAGAGAACGATAGTAGGGCTCGGTGACCATCAGCAGGACATCTGCGTACCGAGGCGTACCACGGCCCATGTGTTCGACCGATGCCTCCATATCGAGAATCGTGAACTGCCCTTCCCCCTCAACCAGATGACCCAGCATATCACGCACAGTTATATGTTCCCCACAGAGACAGCCTCCACCTCCATGCTCGACCTGTACATTCATTAACAACGTCACGCCATCTGGCGCCGGTACACCATGCTCAGAGTTGATCGTCTGCATCGACGCTGCTAGACCCACGATTTGGGTCTCACCCGATGCACCAACATGCTCCTCAAGGATTGAGCGCGGAAGGCTATGCTGCGCTGCCAGTTCTGGGCTTGCAACACCCAGGGCCATCCCCAGGTTCGGATTGGGATCGCCGTCAATCGCAACGACCGAAAAACCACGACGGGCGAGCAAGCGCGACAACGTAGCGGTCAGCGTTGTCTTGCCCGAACCACCCTTGCCTACAATTGCAATTTTCACACTATAACTACCCTTTCCTACATAGGAATAACAGCAGAGGTAAGATAAAGCCCGTTCCCACTCATATCACAAATTGGCACGAAGCGTCCGCCGTACAGGACGTACAATGGTACCAGATGCAAACACGTGTGTGCTGGTCATTCATCAACAACCGATTCTTGTCTTGTGCGCCTTTTTCATAAAATACTCTATTATGTATAATACGCTCTCACCTCTGAACAGATTACAGTATAGACCTGAATACCTCCTGACACAAGCTATTTCTCAATGAGGAAAGTTACATCGACATACCTGACAGATAACTGCTATTCTAAGCGTTACCACCATGTGACACTCCACCGCATGGCGCGGCTTCTTCTGGCACTCCTGCATACACGCACCCAAGAGTATATGTGGCAAAGCCACTACTCTTCTGGGTCGTACTGAGCGAGAAATACCTGACCAGCGCGTGCCACACCACATCTCTGGTCCTGGGCGGTGCCATGCCCATCCCATTCTCCCTGCCTTGCGGGTTCGGTACGTGGCCTCTTTCCACTTTTGGCAAATTTGGAGAATGGAACACCCCTCTCTTTCGAGAGCCTTCCCGCAAGCGGGCGAGTTTGAGGCTTTTCCTGTTTCTGGTAGCGGGCAAAGAGCCTGCGTCCAATATTGAGGCTGGCATTGCGGTCAGTGTTCCCGTGCATTCCACACTTCTCACAATGTACCAGGGGCGCACCAGGAGTATAGCCTGAAGCTGCCTGTCCCTCGCTGTACCTGGCTACCAGGGATTTACAGTTGGCGCATTCCAGGTTGTTTTGGCGCGAACTGACCTGGCAGGTGACCATTCCCTCGGCCCACGCTTTGTACCGACAGAAGCGGTAGATCTTGCTGCACAGCCAGGACGCACGTTTCTCATTCTCCCTCTGACTGTAGGTCCCCTTCTTCAAGTGACGTGGCGGAAGATACTCGAAAACCAGGATAGCTGCGCCATTCACCTGTGCGAACTCCACAATACGTCGGCTTATACGGTGAGCCTCATATTCATCAAGATTGCGCACCTTACTCCACAGGTGGGCATTGTCAGCTTCACCAAGCGCGATGAGACCTGTATCAGCCCGACGACGTGCCACCCGCCCCAGCAAGGACTTCCTAAGGCCGTTCAAACGATGTCCGCCTCCTATGAAGCGAGTCGCCAATGCCGTGCCTTCCCTTGTCTGGATTGTGCAGACCGCCAGTGTCTCGTTCACACTCAACTTGACCGAACACACCCGCATATCGTGCGTACTCATCACCTGTTCCTTTACCGTAGCAGGGATAGAAACGTCCTTCTCAACAAAGGTGTGAAGCCACCACCGCTTGCCGTGTTGTACCACTTGCACGCTTCCCGCTTTCCAATCCTCGGGTAGCTCGCGTCCCAGCACATGTAGCTTCACCCAGCACCAACTTGTCCCCGTCCAGAGTTTGAGCAGAATGCCAGTCGCAGTGCGCTCTTTCCACATACCGGCATAGAACGTGACCGACTTGTTCCAACGATGCGGTGGCACAGGTGGCCGCTTCCTGAACTTCTTGCCCTTGTCCAAAGTCTGTTCTTTCTCCCTTTGCCACCTAGCCAGATTAGAGTGGAAGGAATGGGCTGCCCCTAATGTTACTTTAATAGCGGTACGCCGCATCAGTGCTGGAACATTGTCGGCGACTGCTGTAAGCGGTATCTTAGGATCAGGATTCGCTTTCGTGCGGTGGGTGAGGTGTTCAAGGGCGTCACGTGGGCCGTTCCCGTCCAACTTCAACACCTCCGGATGGGCCTCAATCACATCAAAGTAGAAGGCCGCAACCTTGTTGAACAGAACTTTCGTCTCCTCAAACCATCCCGCTATTTCAGGGCGATAGTCAAGCTGTTGGCTGATAGTTTTCGTAGCGCGGCTCATACAGATAGACCCTCTTGTACTATACTGCGACGCTGGACAGTACTAGCAAATTCTCTATATGTAATTTACATATATTAAAAAATACTATACTGTGTTGAAGTGAAAGATGTCAAGCCTCTGAAAAGTATGCGCTTCTTTAGAAAAGAGCTAAAGAAAAGAGTTAAGCTCACAGAACTATAGAAACCGCGATTAGAAGAGAGCAGTCCCGTTGCCCATCAGTCCTAGAGCGATAGCGGCTGGTAAAACCAAAAAGGGGTGCTATTCCAACGAGAAGAGTGGTTGAAAGAAACGCACAAGAGTGTTAGCTCCATTGAAGTAGCCACTGGGGAAGCCCTATCACCTGACGAAAAATCACAGTTAGGGCGCGTGAAGTGAGCAGAACAACTATGATTGTTGTACTATGGAGGAAGCGAAGCGTAGCCATTGAAAGGTTATTACTGCGGCGGCATCTCTTGTTCCTGCGGGTACTGCACCTGTGGTTGCTCATACTCATCCTGCGATTGCTGAGGCTCCTGGGATTGATATTGCTGCCCACCTTCTTGGTATATCTCTTGTCCCTGCTGCAATGGTACTTGATATCCTTGTTCGTATGGTTGATAGGATTGTTGTTGAGGGGGATTGGGCATATACTGCATTCTTGAAATCCTCCCTTTATTCAACCAGCGTACAAGTAGCCAGACCACGATGACCACCAGAACAGTACTGAGAATCATGCCTATTGGCATCCAGAACATCATTCCGAACATGTCATAACCTCCCATCATAAGAGGACTCCTTTCCAATGTATTGGGAAAGAACATTCGCCCTTTCACTTGTTAGATAACCTTCTTCCGGTCTATTGTAACACAATCCATTCATCTATCCCTGTTGGGATACGATTGATTGCGCCAGATGAGCATCATAACCTCGATACTAAATGTCAGGAAATTTTGTCATAGCAATCATGTTATAATGAGAAGGCGACTTCAATGGTTGTGCGGTCGCACTGGCTTGTAATAACGAGGCAAGAACATGAGCATGAAAAGATCGTGGAGCTTATTCCCTCAGCGGAACGGCGCGAACGGCGCGGCTCACCCAGTAGATTTTCCTATTCCTGGGCCACAGCTTAGGCAATATGGCCGTGATTTGACACGTCTAGCAGTGGAAACTCGTCCTCTGATTGGGCGTGACATGGAAGTGATGGAAGTATTCGAGGTTTTGCTACGCTGGCGTCATAATAACGCCCTCGTCCTGGGTCGGTCGGGCGTGGGGAAAACCGCTGTGATTGTAGAGGTAGCACGACGAATGGCACTGGGTACTGCACCTGCTGGTCTGTCGGGTCGAGGAGTGGTAGAACTCAATATGCGCACTCTCGTTGCTGGTGCGAGTATGCGTGGACAACTTGAGGAGCGTGCCGTTGCCATAGTACGCGAACTGCAAGGATATCATGGTTCATTAGTGATCGTGTTCGATGATTTGCTCGCTCTTCTGACAATGTCCTCCGTCTCAGGGGTAGATTTTCTACGCCTTTTCGGCTCAGTCCTCGAATATGCGGAGACACCGACGCTGGCTACGGCTGATAGTGATTTGCTGCGCGAGCAGCCTGCCATTCAACGCCAGATAGAGGCGCAATTCCAAGTGATACAGATAGATGAGCCGCCACATCCTCAGGTTCTCGAAATGCTTGAGTTCTGGATGAGAGATATTGAAGTCCATCATGGTGTTTCCATTGCTCCTGCTGCACGTGAACACGCCGCTCACCTTGCACGGCGTTTCCTCAAGACACGCGCACTGCCCGATTCTGCCCTTTCCCTGCTCGATCAAGCAGCCGCAGCTACCAGACTGACAGGCGATACGAGTAACGCTAATCAGATTGTTGGGGCCGAGCAAGTAGCAACGGTTGCCTCACGCTGGACAGGCATTCCACTGCAAAATCTGCTGAACGAAGAAGCTGCGCGTCTTGCCAATCTAGAGAGTGTGCTGCACCGACGTGTTGTGGGGCAGAACACTGCTGTTGCTGCTGTCGCCAATGCAGTGCGTAGAGTACGCGCTCGCCTTGCCGATCCCAGCCGTCCCGTAGGCTCTTTCCTTTTTCTTGGCCCGACCGGAGTTGGTAAAACTGAATTGGCTCGTGCCCTCGCCACCCTGTTGTTTAAAGATGAAGCAGCCATGGTGCGCATTGATATGTCCGAATACATGGAGAGGCATCAGATTGCTCGCCTCATCGGCGCCCCTCCCGGCTACGTTGGCTACGACAAGGGCGGCCAGTTGACGGACGCGGTGCGTCTGCGACCATATAGTATCGTGCTTCTCGATGAGTTAGAGAAGGCGCACCCCGATGTGTTCAACCTTCTTCTGCAAATTCTAGAAGATGGACGTCTGACGGATGGACTCGGCCAGACTATTGACTTCCGCCATGCAGTCATTATCATGACCTCCAACTGTGGCTCACAACACATCGTTGAACTCTCTGACGCCCCTGAAGAAGAGGTGCGAGTGCGGGTGATGGCTGATGTCCGAGCGCATTTCAAGCCAGAATTTCTCAATCGCATCGACGAGATCATTGTTTTTCATCGCCTCGGGCGCGAGGATATTCGCAATGTGGTTGATATCCAGGTGACACGTTTACAGGAACAATTGGCAGCAGAGTACGGGCTTGAACTGCTCCTCACCCCCTCTGCTCGTGACTGGCTCTCAGCCAGAGGCTACGATATCGAATATGGGGCTCGCCCACTCAAACGTTTAATTCGACGCGAGTTGGAAGACAAATTGGCTTTGGGCGTCATGGCTGGCACAATTCGTCCAGGCGGGGGACGTGTACTGGTGGATGTCGTGGCTGGAGAGGCTTGCACGCTCATTGTAACAAATGAGGGAACATAAGCTCGTGTTCCCTCAATACCCTCCCATGTTGTCCAGTCTACTGAAGGCATTCCATAGGGACGACCCTAAAGGTTACCTCTATGGAAGATGACTTGGTACAACGTTTACTTATGGAAAAGCGCCCCCATTGGTACGCCCCACACGAACAGAAGCGGCATCACTAGTTCTGTCCAGAGAATAAATGTGATGCCCGCAGCAAGACCCATGAGGCCAGCCGTACGCCAATAGGTACGCGTGGCTACATCACGTGAAAAGTGAGTAAAGACCGGACGAACCATGAAATAGGTGGCAATGAGGATAAGTACAATGGAGATTGCTGCCCAGATTGGCGTCCAGCCAAGCCCAAACAGAACGGTTTTCCCTAACGCGAAGTACGCACTTCCAAAGCCTAGCCCGCTGAGTACGGCGGGTACCAGGCCAATACTACAGCAGTTCACTGGTAGCCAGCCCGCGAGGAAGCCTAAAGACGCGATAGCTCCCCGGTTAGCACAGAATCCTTCCTGTATCCCAGTTCTCGGTATTGGTTGTGGTTGTGGTTGTAGTTGGATGTCTTTTAGAATATCGGCCATACCTGCATCTCCTTTCTAAATTCTAACACCAAAATGAGAGAGGATTGGTGAAATGAGGATGAACCAGACGAGATAAGAACCCACAGCCCAACCAGAAGTGCGTATCAAGCTATGGACATAGAGATGTCTGAACGCATCCGAGGACATACGAGGTTGAAAACGTCGTACCGAAAGATACGTGACGCCCAGAACAATAAGGACACTAATCAAAAGTCCAAACAAGGCTAAGAACTGAGCATTGAATAACTTCGCAATGACCCCTCCCAGGGATCCGGCACCGACTCCCAGTAAGCCGAGAGTAACGGCACCCGTGCCTCAACAACCACTCGCAATCAATCCTGCAGCGAATCCCCCAATAGCACGTGGCTTGCTCGAGCCTTCAGGAGGGGCCGTATAAACAGCGTTTCTCTCAGTTGCCTGAGTCATTTCAGACATTATGTTCTCCTTTTTTCTACTAAATTCAACGGTGTTGTAATTCAGATGGGCTTACCGCATGAAAGAGACATCACATGTTTTCCTAAACAAAGGGGAAAAAATAGTTGCACATGGCGCACACTACCAGAACGAACTTCGCTCATCAAAGACTGGCCTATCGAGCATCTCCAAAGATCACTGCAAGGGTCGACCCTACTATGTATAACGGGATGTCTGACCACTGAAGATGTGGTAAATGCCGATGAGGATCAATATCATTCCTGGTAGAAAATTGAAGAACACGATTGCCGGATTGACCACCACGGCGTTTGAACTCATGCCTCCCATACCAGCCATATGTTGCATACCCATATTCATGGTGGGAGGAGAGAAGTACAGGTGCATGACAGGGCCAATGAAAGGTGCCAGGAACACCCAGAGGCCTAACACTAAGAGAACAACTCCAAGAATTCGGACACGTTGCATTCCACATGCCTCCTTATCTCTACAATTAGATCATTCTTACTACAAGAGATAAAACAGTCTTCCTTACATAAAGTGTAACATATGGAGTACAAAAGTACAAGAAAAAGCAAGCTGGTGACAGGGCAATCGCATCTCATTTTTGGTGTAGCCTGTAGTGCGGAACTACAAGTTAAATTTGATAAAACTCACCATTGTGAAACGGTTTACCGCCACGATACAAGGATTTAGATGCGATTGCCATGACACCCTTCTTGACATTGTACTCCTAAAGAGTACAATAGAGATACGGTCACTTGCTTGGGATCAAGAGAATGAGGCGCACATCTGGGAGCGCCATCACCGCACCCGTGCAGAAGTGGAAGAAGTCTGCTTGAGCGACCCGAACCAGCTCTACACAGAAGATACACACGACAACCGTCTCCGCATCATCGGTCCCAGGCAAGACGGAAGCGGTAGGTTATTAGTCATTATTGTCGGTGCAGAGGGTGAAGGCGTCTATTACGTGGTGACAGCGAACCCCCCGAACCGACAAGAGATACGACGTTACAATGCATGGAAGGCAGGGAAAGGTCATGAGTGAGCATCTGAAATACCCAACCGAGGGACACGGCGCGATACCCTCATTCAAAAGTTACCAGGAAGAAGCCGACTGGTGGGACACCCACGACACCGGCGAGGACGAGATACAGGCAGAGTTTCATCCCATGAGTGTGCGCTTTGCGAAAAACTTGTCAGAAGCCTTTAAGGTCCGCTTCGACCCGGAGACCGTCATGAAATTACGCAAACGTGCCCACGCGAAAGGCATTGGACCAACCACGCTCATACGGATGCTCGTCATTGAACAGCTACACCATGACGAGCAGACCGACGAGAAGCAAAACGCCTCACAAGGAGCAGCTTCTAGTAGCTCCTGACTATAAGCAATATCATTACATGGAGCAAGAAATAACTCCATTACTAACCACGAGGGCGATCATTGTTATACGGTTGATTGCAAAAAATAAGCCAATCTGGTAGCTTCGGTGGAAACGAGTTCCAGAGAACCCAACTTGACTAAGCAGAATCTCTTCAAATGGCGTCATTTCCAGGCCGACATCATTCTCCTCTGCCTCCCCCTTCTCAAAATCTCCCTCGGTCTGTCCCATCTGATTGGTGACATGAGCAAAACAGATCACGTCTCGGTGCTTCACTGTGGCGAACGCGTAGAGGGCCGCCTCCATTTCCACGGCCAGAATTCCTTGCTCACGACACCACACAATCATTCCCTCCGTCTCCCGAAACGGTGCGTCGGTCGTCCATGTGGCTCCCTTATAGAGGGGCACCTGGGTGTGATTCCAGTGAGTTGAGACAATCTCGCGCAAGATCGGGTCAAGAGAGCTGTACGGCGATGGGGCCAGGTAGTGGTAACTTGTTCCCTCGTCACGTAACGCACGGTCAATCAGCACCACATAGGGCGGTTGGCCTCTCGAAATGATTTGCCCTGCTGAAGTGATGCTCAGCAGAAGCTGGCAGCCCGAAGCAAAGAGTTCTTCTGTGACCAAGACCGCAAATGGAGCACCGACCACACGTCCAACAATGCCAAACTCCATTCCGTCCTGGACAAAAGTGTCCAGGACCGTGTGATAGCATGCCCATGTTGGCTGACGGTGAGCGCGGCCCTTGGCATAGAGATGCTCAACCAGGTCTCCATCGGGGTCAAGGACACAGATGCTGGGAACCAGCCCAAGGGCAAGCCCTTTTTGCCGCCGTGCCTCGCGCAATAAGTTCTCTACGGTAAAGACTGAGGGGGTTGCATAATCCTTGTGCGTGAGCAGAGGAGCCAGACGTTCCAGGTCCTGCGACGAGGCTCCCTTATAGGCTGTTTCCTGATGCTCGTTTTCTGCTGAGAATTCTCTCACGTTTCCCTCTTCTTTTCCCCGAAGATCGGATACCCGTTCCTTTGGAGGGAGCGGGTCAGTCGACTCATTGCAATCTCAGTGAAGCCACATCCTGCGACGTGATTGTCAGGATCATCAAGCTGTTCCAGAACGTGCCGTATCAGCACAAATTGGCAACGCACAATCCCTTCCAGAATGCCCTGCGTTGCCTCCACCCCTGCTTTGAGTCAGAACGTCTCTGGACTCTCCACCTCCAACGATGACCAAGGAAGCTTTACGCAATAAAAATAGACGCCCTCTCCCTCGCCAGCCGTATATACATCCGCATTATTGCTCGTGACGGGTGGCCCTAACTGCTCAAGCATCTCCATGGTAAGAGACCTGCGACCATTTCCTCGATTAGCTCGGTGAGGGCCGTTTGGTAATGTATATGCTTCCCCACATTCTTTGGAAATCGCGTGAAGAGGTCCGCATCCGCAGACGGTTGTGTGTATCCACGCAGAACAGCGAGGACGGGTATGGTGGGATGATGGAGGGTGCGTGCGCCATTGCCAGATAACACTGACATAGATGTGACGTGTGACTGGCTCTTCTGCATACACCGCAATCACCGATCCCCCACCTGTATACTCCCGTTTCCAGATATCATCATAGAGCTGACCTGCAAGCGCATTTGGATGCAGCCAGCCCGTAGGTGTAGGCAATACCAACGCTCCTGTTCGTGGCGGTGAACCATTCCAAGTACCCTCTTTTTCTGGCTGATGCACTTGCACCACGTATACATCCAGCAACGCTTCTATCGGGATACCATTGACGACAATCTCCCAGCCACGGACGACAGACGCGTCAAGGGCATAGGAAGGTTTCTCTTCGTTGCTTCTCATTGCAGCTGCCCGCTCCACTGCCACGCGACACTGCACAGTAGAAGCCCATAGACCAGCAGCGGAATGAACGAGAAGAGGAAGCCTTCGAAGGTGAGACGAACATAATTGAGGTCTGTCCCGAGGAGCAGTGCTATAAGGAGCCACTAGACGGCCCCAACCACCAGTCCAGTACACCCGACCATCAACGATCCATGACACATTTGCAGGGATCCAAAGTGGACACTCGCACCTCCTAAAAGCAGGAATAGGGAGGAGTGAAAGAAAAGGATGAGCAGGGACGAGCGGAAGATACTCATCTCAGTTCCACTCGCCCGGCTTCAGCCATCACAGCAAACCTCATTCCCACAAGAGCAACTCTCTCCCGTCCGTGCCTCATGCAGTGCCTCTTGCCCTTCACGAACTAGAAAATAGACGAGGGCTAATCCAGCGAGGGGGTCTGCCCACCACCAGCCAAGGAAGCGGTTCAAGAGGAGCACCAACAGCAACACGACCGACATATAGGCACAGGTGACACTGCACGCGGCATCGGCTTTGAGCGCGGCACTTCCAATGCGTTTTGCGATACGAAGTTTCCCTTGCCACAAGAGGGGCATGATGATGGCCGCAGCGACGGCAAGACCAACTCCCCACCAGGATGCTGCTGGCCGTGTTCTGGTAAGAAATGTGATCGACCATCTATCAAGATCGCTAAGAGGATCTCTCATCACCCTTTGATCTGCTTGCCGTGGTGTGTCAACAAAGCACGGCACGGCTGTTGCACTGAGCTGATCGGGGGGACACATTTCTGCTCCCAATGATCAGGTACTCTTCGAGTTTGTTGCTTGTCACCCATGATTTAGTCATAGCCGAAACGGAACGACTGAGATGGTGTGTTGTACACATCCTCTGATGCTGTTTCAGCAGCAACGGCTCTCTTCACTTCCTCTCGTCGCAGTTGCTCACACTGAGTATCCTTGACATCGCTCATTTTAAGAGGTAGTATTCAATTGAATAGTTGAATAATTGTGTAATTGAATAGTTGAATATTATCTAAGTAGCAAGGAAGAACATGGACCATCGTGCATTTAAAGACCAAGTGTATGCTCAATTCGCACGCCTGGGGAAAGCACTTGCTAGCGCTCAGCGGCTGGAACTGATCGATGTACTGGCGCAAGGAGAGCGTTCCGTGGAAGAGCTGGCTCAAGAGACTGGCCGTCCGATTGCAAATACCTCACAGCACTTACGCATCCTCTATCAGGCACGGCTCGTCGAGGTTCGCAAGGATGGTCTCTATGCCTATTACCGTCTGGCCGATCCAGCCGTGTTCGCAGCATTGCAGGCCGTGCGTGTCCTGGGTGAGCGACAACTAGCGGAGATTGATCGTCTGGTCGAGACCTACCTCCATCACCCAGAACATTTGAAGCCCATTTCTTCGACAGAGTTATCCCAACGCATGGCCGAGGGCGTGGTCGTCGTGCTTGATGTGCGCCCAGCAATTGAGTACCATCAGGGACATATCGCTGGAGCGACCTCGATACCATTAGATGAGCTAGAAATACGTCTGGCTGACCTTCCTCCGAATCAAGAGATCGTCGCGTATTGTCGTGGTCCCTATTGCCTCTTTGCCGATGATGCCGTGACATTGTTGACGACCCGAGGGTACCAGGCACGTCGATTGCGGGAAGGCTATCCAGAGTGGCATGCAGCGGGACTCCCCACGGAGCAAGCCGTTTCATCCTCGTAGCCGTGCTGCGATGCTAAGGGTACTGCCTTTCCTGCATATCACCATGAACTGACCTGTATGAAGATGGAAAGAGAAAACGGAGGAACATGATGACAGATGTGAAGCATTCGTTTCAGCCGCGCCAGCGACCGACTCGTGGCTCCTCGAGGGAGTCTTCTCCCAATCTGCGTTTGGGGCTGCGAGCGAATGTGGCGCAGTTTACGCTGCTTGCGACCATTACCTTCGGCGTTGGACTGGTGGTCGGCGCGGAGCGTGTCGTGGTGCCGGTGCTGGCCAAGCAGCATTTTGGCATCGCGTCCTACCTGGCGACGCTTTCCTTCATCGTGAGTTTCGGTTTCATGAAGGCCGCACTGAACCTGGTTGCTGGTCGGCTTGCTGACCGGGTGGGACGCAAGCCATTACTGCTTCTGGGCTGGCTTGTCGCGTTGCCCATTCCTTTTATGATTATCTTCGCGCCATCGTGGGGCTGGATCGTGGCGGCGAACCTGCTGCTGGGTGTTAACCAGGGATTGACTTGGACCATGACAGTCACGAGCAAAATTGATCTGGTGGGACCGGATAACCGAGGCTTCGCGCTCGGTATCAATGAGTTTTCTGGCTATGCCGGGATCTCGGTTGGCGGTTTTGTGAGCGGGTTCCTGGGAGGAATCTATGGTTTACGTGTGGCTCCCTTCCTCTTTGTTCTCGTAGTGATCGTGGTGATGCTCGTCGTTTCCTTCCTCCTCGTGCGGGAGACTCAACCCTATACTCATCTTGAGACGCAGCCAGCACGAGTGGACACTTCAGTACCACTCTCACCGGCGAGAGAGACGTTGCAGGATCAGGAACAGCCCAAGCCGAGCACATTCGCCATCTTCGCGCTCACCACCTAGGGTGATCGGGCGCTGGCCGCCGCCTCGCAGGCTGGTCTGGTGGAGAAATTCATCGATACGCTGGCCTGGGGACTCTTCCCGCTCTATTTTGCGCAGCACGGCCTCTCTCCAGTAGCCATTGGAGCTGTCGTTGCCGTCTACACCGGAACCTGGGCGGTGCTGCAAATTTACACCGGCCACCTCACCGACCACATAGGGCGCAAGTGGCCGATTGTCGGAGGGATGTGGCTGGCAGCAGGGGGCATTGCGGTGGTCGCCATCAGCACAACACTCCTGTGGTGGGTTGTTGGTGCCGCCTTGATGGGTATCGGAATGGCTCTGCTGTACCCGACGCTTCTGGCCGTGGTCAGCGATGTCGCCCATCCGCACTGGCGCGCAACCTCACTGGGTGTCTATCGGCTCTGGCGAGACAGCGGCTATGCTTTCGGAGGGCTGGCAATTGGCGCGGTCGCAGATGCCTTTGGCCTACTGACGAGCTTCTGGTTTGCCGCCTTCCTCATGCTCGTGAGCGGGTTGCTCGTGGCACTGCTGATGTATGAAACGCTGCCGACACGGCGTACTGTTCATCCGACATGGGAGCTCGAAGCACCGTTCCAGTAAGAAAACACGCGCATATCACAAGACCACAGACAGTCTATGAAAAGGAGAAGCTATGACCCAACAGTCTGATCTCATTATCGAGTCATTTGTTGCCGAAGAACTGGGTAATTCCGCGTACCTGATTGGTTCACGTGAGACGGGCGAGGCCGTGCTGATCGACCCGCTACGCGACGAGCAGTCTATGTCATAGAGACGTTGGCACTCAATCTCCGATACATCACCTCTGTGCTGGGATAAGCTACCTCTCTTGCTACGAAGATACGAGAGGACAACTCTTCAACGTTGCGATGCATCGCCTTTTACCTCTAAGATGCGTACATACATATGAAAAGAAATGAGGAGCCATATGACGACGAAATTTACACGGAAGGACTTTGAACAGCGCATCGATGCCTTGTATGCCTTTGCTCTTGAGCAAGGGTATCAGATCATAGCACTTGGACCTGGGAACAAAGGGCATCACCACTATCTCGTCAAGCGGGAAGAGAGCTTTCTCGAAGTATCCCTCAACTCACAGGGGACACTCCTGCTCTCGACCGAGCAAGGCATGAGTGTGTACGGCAGGATCACTCCTGTTCTTTTACGTTGGTTCGAGCGCGAGGGCCTCCGTCACGAGCTTGATGAGCCATTTTCTCGCCAAGCGTGTCAGTACCTAGCAGGCGAAAACAACCACCCGGTTCATGCGCCAGGTGCCGCACAGGAGCACAGGACACGCCTTGCATTACGGGAGGGAGACATTCCGATCATGGACCTGCTGCCCTGTCCTTCTGGCTGGTTTGCTGTCTACGCTCGTGATCCAGATGGCGTTTCGAGAAATTGCCTATTATTGGGTGGGCGTTGACCAATGAGGAAACTCTTCTTGCGGGAAAAAGGTCTCCGAAAGCTGTGTCTTCCTCTTTTTATTAGCTCTCTCTATGCTACCTCTGAAGAGGTTACCACACACGTTGCGTCAGAACCCCAGAACGTACGATAAGGGCCAGATCCATGTAGAAATAACTGTACAAAAGAGTATAACGGGTAATAACTGCTTCCGAATGATCATTTCTTGGACCGGGGCTATCTTTCATCCTTCCGTGGTCTGGCTTCTCAAGCGGTTCTTTCACGTACCGTACGTTCTGGGTCCATTACTACATTACCCCCATACTCAAGGGCCTTTCACGACTGGCAGGCAAGGCGCGTCAACGTGCGCTACCGCGACGAAGATGGCAAGGTCAAGTTTGTGCATACACTCAACAATACCGCCATCGCGTCGCCCCGCATCCTGATTCCCCTCGTGGAGACGCATCAACAAGCTGATGGAAGCATACGTATCCCCGAAGCTCTACGTCCATTTATGGGTGGGCAGGAGTATATCGGACGATAGATGCTTCTATGAATGATATGCACCGAGCAGAGATATGAACAGAAGATAGCAAAGCCTTCTATTTGTATCTCCGCTCAATGCATATCATTACTAGCCTTTCGTACAGTGGCAGATGCGTACATGCATACTATAGTCAAATAGATAAAATAACGCTGCTACTATGAAGGGAAATGCTCATCTTGGTGTATCAACTTTACAAGCAAATCACACGTCTCTTCAAAGGGCTACCTCGTATCTACTGGTATCTCTGGCTAGGAACATTGCTCAACAGGCTAGGGACGCTCGTTGTTCCTTTTTTCACAATTTATCTTACCTCTGCACGCGGCATAGCTATTAGTCAAGCAACGTTTATTGTCTCGCTCTTCGGCATTGGTTCGTTTGGAGCCAGCCTAAGCGGGGGGATTCTTGCAGACTCTATTGGACGCCGTACTACAATGATTATAGGACTCTCTTTAGCTACGTTCATCACACTTGCACTTGCTTTTGTTCATTCTCTCCTGGCAATTACCTGCCTTACGCTCTTGCTCGGTTTTGCAACCGATCTTTATCGACCCGCTTCCGCCGCTACAATCGCTGATATTATTTCACCTTCTGATCGAAACCGTGCCTTCAATCTCCTGTATTGGGTCATCAACGTAGGTGCCGCCTTTGCACTTGTGGTTGGTGGCTTGCTAGCGCGTACCTCCTATCTCGTATTATTTATCACGGATGCGCTAACCACACTTGCCTTCTGTGGCCTAATCTGGTTTGGTGTGCCAGAAACACGTCCACACATAACAAAAACAGCATTTCCTAAGTTCACAGAACGTGGTATAGCATCTGCTTTGCGTGATCCTCTACTTGTGAGCTACACACTATTAGCATTCCTTTTTGCATGCATATTCTTTCAAGGCTATGTAACGCTTCCCCTGGACATGCGAGCGCATGGCATGAGTGAAATACAGTATGGAGTTGCGATTGCTATGAATGGACTCATCATCGTTCTATTTAGTATTCCTGTCAATGCTCTGCTCACCCGTTTTCCTCCAATCTTCGCTTTGATTAGTGCAGCACTACTTATGGGAACAGGTTTTGGCCTAACAGGAATAGTAGACACTGCTCCCCTTTACGCACTCTCTGTAATTATATGGACATTTGGCGAGTTGATGGCTGCTCCCATTACCTCCACAATCATCACAAATCTCTCTCCTGTACATCTACGTGGTGTTTATCAGGGGGTGTACGGTACAGCATGGGGATTAGCCTCGTTTGCAGGTTCAGCGTTGGGCGGTCTTGTCCTATCATACTTCGGTGCTACTTCGCTATGGCTAGGCTGTTTCGCCCTTGGAATAATTATAGCTTTTGGCTATATCCTTCTTGCTAGAAAAACATCTTACGTCACAAAAGAAAACATAACGAGATCGTAAAAGAGATATGTTCCCACTTGACACAGTGCATGTTGGGGGTAATGTAGTAACGGACCTGGAACGGGTTCTGACGCAACGTGTGTGGTAACCTCTTCAACGTTCATACGTAGATACAGTAGCGTCTCTTTCATGAGAAAGATGAAGCGAGGAGGGAAACATTACCCCATTTACTCTAAATTCTTTGGTACTTCCTGAAGCTGACTTGAAATTGACTCACGTAGAAGAGCGTCAGCAACATCTCATTCTTCAGGTGAGTCCTACCACACCCACAGCTTCTTGTCCCATATGTCAAACGTTTTCACAGCAGGTTCATGGGTATTAGGGGTTTTGGCACAGTAGGAACCAAAAGTCGGAATAAGAAAGAAAAAGCCGCCCATTTTCTTTGATTTGAGAGGTAAAAACTGCGGGAACAACTTTTTGAGAGAGGCATTGCTCTTAAAATTGCTTTTTCCTTGGGTGGAAGAAGGTTTCCTCTGTGCACTCTGCAGGCCAACTTCACGGGCTATTCCGACTTTTGGTTCCTACTGTGCTCAAACCCCGTTATTTGGCGAATCCGCATCACTCACCTGATGTCCTGTATGGCAGCCTTATCTGTTTAGGAGCGGTTATCCTTTTTGGGTGGCTCTATTTCATTGTCCGTCGTACTGAGTAACTTCATTGATTTGTTGTGTTTGTAATCAACGGATATATCTTGCGTCATCAAATACGTGCATCTCTCATGAAGCCACGGTTTCACCATTCTCCATCAGCCATACCAAAAAGTCACGGTCATATATTTAATCATCGAAGTATTCGTATATAAGGTATAGGGATGAATATATCGAAAGGAGGAATGTGAAGATGTCGAAGGACAATACTATTCGCTTAGAGAGTGAAGCGGACAGTGGTGCAATGGTCAGTGGTGAAGTGGTCAACATGGACAATATGACTCATATCACTATAACAGAGAATGACTTCAGGATATACTTCATAAACGGCACCAGCCCATTATGCATTCAACGCGACACGACGCAAGGCCGAGCATTAGCACATTGGATTACATGGTTAGTTGCACCTGTGACCGAGAGCCCTGGATCTACAACCTTTCGAGTCCGCCCTAAATAAGTCTCTACAAGAATCGCTTTTCTTCTTAAGGGTACCAACAAATTCGTCTGCAAATAGGTTCTGACGCAAAGTGTGTGGTAAGCTCTTCAAAGGTAGCATAGAGAGAGCTAATAAAGAGAAGAAGACACAAATCCTCTTCTCATTTTGTTGATGGGTTTACCACATACTTTGCGTCAGAACCTGCAAATATACGCTAAGACCGAAAGAAATACGAAAAGTCACTTCACCATATTCACATAGCGATATAACGTGGCACGCGAGATATGTAAATCTTTACAAATATCCTTGATCTCATGGGTTTTGTCAGCATACAAATTTTGCGCCAGTGCTACTTTACTGGATTTTTCAAGCGTCTTTGGTCGTCCCCCTTTTCTTCCTCGCGCACGGGCCGCGTCTAACCCTGCGTGGGTGCGTTCTCGAATAAGGTCTCGTTCAAACTCCGCTAAGGCACCCATAATATGAAAAATCAGCTTTCCCCCTGGCGTTGTCGTATCAATGCTTTCTGTGAGGGAGATGAAACCGACATTGCGATCCTGCAATTTCGTGACGGTTTCAATGAGGTGCTTTAACGAACGCCCCAGGCGGTCTAACTTCCATACCACTAATACATCTTCGTTTCGTAAAAATGCGAGGGCAGCGGTTAGCTCTTTGCGTTCAAAGTTTGTCCCCGTGATTTTGTCGGTGAATAGTTTCGTGCAGCCCTTCTCACGCAATTTATCTAATTGGAGTTCTAAGTTTTGCTCATTGCGTGAAACACGGGCGTATCCGATGAGTGCCATGCGTTTCTATCTCCTTTTCCTTGCCTTTTCTCTACCTTTGTATCATATAACGGTACTCCCGTCAAGGAATAAGACATTGATTTATGAGATGGTTTATTAAGACATGCTTGTATGGTTCTACTCTATCTTTTATAGTTGCTGAACAATTGTCTTATTAAATGACCGTTATTTGGGACACGAGAAGGAAGTAATGAAACTGATAGAGGTAAATAGGTTACTACTTTTGCTTGAACGAGGAAGCATAATGTATATATGTACAAGAAAAATAAACAGATGGATGAAGAATGATGGTGGCAATGACTATACTGGACCCATACATTCGGTTCACCCGCACTTTGCGTGACGAAAAAAGTGGTATAATAAAAAGGTACATCTCATTTCCTCACGTATGAACATTTTTCAACAAAGGCTCTATGTCCCCATCAAATTTGTTTTTTCCCTTCTCTACTCTTCATACTGAGCAACCCAGCATCACAGGTGAGGGGATTGCTCTAGAGATTGAAGTGGAGACACCTGACGCACCTTGCCCTACGTGTCATCTGCCTTCTTCACGTATCCACAGTAGATATACACGAACCTTGAAGGATTTACCCGCAAGTGGCTTGCAGGTCCATCTCTCGCTTCACATTCGGCGTTTTTTCTGTGACAATACAACCTGTTCACGTAAGACGTTTGCAGAGTCACCCTCTGAACTTGCCGTTCCCTACGCTCGCAAAACCGTTCGTCTGACGGAAACTCTCAGCCACTTGGGGTTTGCACTGGGAGGCGAACAAGGGGCACGCATTGCCTCGGTCCTCAACACACCCTGTAGCCCAGACACCTTTCTCAGACTGATTCGCAAGACGACTCTCGATACCCATCCTATACCCACGCATCTAGGAATAGACGATTGGGCATTTCGTCGCAACGTCTCTTACGGGACTATCCTCGTCGATTTACAGGATCATCATGTGGTTGATCTTTTACCTGACCGCAAAGCCGCCACGGTAGAAGCATGGCTCCTCTCTCATCCAGGTGTCCAACTCATCAGTCGAGATCGAGCGGGGGAATACGCAACAGGAGCGAGAAAAGGCGCACCTGATGCAGTACAAGTTGCGGATCGCTTCCATATCCAGAAGAACCTGGCCGAAGCCGTGGAGCGCATTTTTCATCGCCATCAGAAAATCCTGCAGCAGATTGTCGTGTCGTTCTCCTCGTCCTCCTCGACTCCCTTGTCAGCCCCCATTCCCCGTCCTGAGCGACAAAAGAGTCGGGAACGCACGCGTTCCAAGCGGGTGCAACGGTATGAAGCGGTGCGTAGCTTGTATCTGCAAGGAGTCACGCTCTCAGAAATTGCCCGTCGTTTCCATATGGGCCGTATGACTGTGCAGAAATTTGCCTATGCTGACATCTACCCCGAAACAGCCGTCTTTCGAGCACGTGCTCGGATGCTTCATCCCTATGAAGCGTACTTGCAAGAACGTTGGCAACAAGGATGTCGTAATGCTTCACGATTGCATCGAGAGATCATCGAGATGGGCTATGTGGGCAAACGCAAGCAAGTGGCGCGATTTGTCGCGTATCTGCGCCAACAACTCAAGGAAGGAATCGTGGACGCCAAAGCACATCCGCAAGGATTGACTCCTCGTCAAGCCGTGAGTCTACTCATGTGTCGTCCAGAGAACCTGACCGAAGAGCAAAAACTGGCTCTCATCGAGATGCGGCACTTGCATCCAGAGATCGAAAGCGTTATGGAGGTGGTTGACAGTTTTGTGACCATGCTTCGCACCTTGCAAGGGCAGCATCTTGAGGAGTGGATGGAGAAAGCACCGCAAAGTAATATTCGGGAGATGCACACCTTCGTCGAGAAACTGCGTCAGGATCAAGTCGCGGTCCAAGCGGGCTTAACCATGCAATGGAATAACGGAGTGGTGGAGGGGCATGTGAATCGACTCAAATGCATCAAACGGATGATGTATGGACGTGCCAAATTTGACTTACTTCGTCAACGAGTTCTGTATCGAAGTCCTTCTTCTCAAGAACTTGTAGCAACTCATCCTCTTCACGCAAAGTGCGGGTGAACCTGACACATGGGTCCACTTTATCCATCATCAACTCCTCGTGAACGCTAGAGGTTACTGTCACTCACGGCAATTCATGGCTGCCTCGGCCATGAATTGCCGTTTTTGGGAATTTCCTCAATGAGTTTTCAGTCATGCTTCTCTCCCGAACACCTTATCTGTGTGAAAGGTTTTCGTTGTCTCCCTCAGAGGGAAGACGGGTTCCGAAGCCATAGAGAAAAGAGGTGGCGGCCTGGCGTATCGTGATGTCAAATCCAGCACG
>JAABUZ0100002821.1_pt1 | contig 27696 bp, 31 predicted proteins | sample 5562091 | NCBI WGS metagenome assembly JAABUZ01 (sample SAMN12813069, study PRJNA571459) | rock metagenome | isolation source: Antarctica rocks | place: Antarctica: Victoria Land, Linnaeus Terrace sud | collected 2015-12-21 | reverse complement strand
AAGCGTTCAAATCCGTCCGACCAGTTCGGCAGCTGCTCGAACCGATTCATCGGACGTGACGTCCCAACTGCACCGAGTGTGCCCCGACAGCCTCGGCTGCGGCGATCCCCCGTCCGAGGTCACGACTGCCCAGGTACACCTGGTGGCCCCGCCGCGATAAGACGCCGAACCGTTTCCAGTCCGATGCCCTTGTTGCCTCGGGCTGGTCATGATCGGTTCGCCACCCATCCAAACCACGGACATCCTGTCCGTATTTTGAACGTATCCGATCGGGTCTGCAGTTGCAACAGGACCGCACCGACGTCTCCGGTGGGTAGCCCGAAACCGGCCGGAGGCGCATCGGCATCCACGTCCAAGACGTCTGCACGTGGCACTTGCAAGGTGGACATGCGCGGATCACCTACTGCTAGTTGTTTTTTCGGAAGCCGCGCAGAGCTGCACGCCAGATGGGCTCGAGGTACTCGGGATCGTCGCTGATCGTGGCGATGGCTACCAGCAGATCGAGCATTTGCTGGAGCGTCAGGGCGGGGTGGAAGGGCCCGTCCGCTTGCACCGCCTCGAAGAGCGGGCGCCCGGCGGCCAGGACCCGGTCGCGACTGCTGTCGAACACCGGGTTGGACAGGTCGGAATCGACCATCAGCAGCAGGAAGAGCGGCCTCTTGCTGTACGCGAAGCTGACGAAGCACTCGAGCCAGGTCTCGAGTGCTTCGGTCGAGGTCTGGTCGGCCACGGCACCGGCCGCGTCGCAGATCGCGTCGACTTCGTCCACGTAGAGGGCTTCGAGAAGCTCCCGTTTCCCGGAAAAGTTTCGGTAGAGCGTCGCCATTCCGACATTGGCACGGCGCGCGATTTCCGCCATCGACGTCGAGGCGCCGTTCTCGGCGAACGCCGCGCGGGCAACGTCCAGGATCCGAGTTCGATTGCGTGACGCGTCAACACGGGGGGAAGGTCGCACGTCTGTCCTCGCAATCCTTGTCGTTGTCCCATGCGCGAGGCGCCCGGCTCGGGCTGTGTCGGAGAAAATATGCGACCAACGGAAACAGTACAGCGTAAGCAGGTGCGACAGCAGGCACAATGGGCCGTCCAGTCCACCGACCACAAGAGCCTGGGCGGCAGATAAGGGCGGATGACGAGGCAGAGTCGTCTCAGCGTCCTCGGCCCTGATCAGTTCGTGACGGTTGGTTCGCTCTCACCGTCGATCTCATCAGCCCGATCGTTTGCGGTGGCGACCGCGGCGCTGGCAGCGCCGACGAACGCGAGACCCGCAACGAGCGAGGGTAAACCGATCACATCCACCGTCAGGGGGAGCGCCAACACGATCGCAGCCGCGGGAAGTAGTACCGCTGCCCGAATAGTGCCCAGTCCCGAAAACGGCAGGTTGACCGCCCAGATCGTCACCAGCACGATGGCCACCGGGCTCGCCAGCCCGTAGGCGATCTGCAGATGACTGTTGTCGAGGTGGTGCAATATGGCCGTGACCGCCACCTGAAGCCATGCACCGACCGCCGCAAGTGCTGCGAAGAGCAGGAAATGTCCCCACCCCCAGAAGAAGGCCCCGCTGCGGTGGGCGACGAGTCCCGCCGAGGTGGGCTCGAGGAAGTACGTCCACCACAGCCCAACCAGAAGCACCAGGCCGGCGACACTGACAACGATCAGATCGAACGTGACACCCCCATTGCTCAGCGCTGCGCGCATGCCGTTGGCGGCGGCGAGCACACTTTCCCCCAGCAGCAAGATGACGAACTGGCCGTATCGTTCAGCGATGTGTCCGGGGTGCCAGGGCAGCTTTGCCGGACGTTCAGCCCAGATCGGCACCGACAATTCGATCGCAACGAGCACCGGGAATGAGATCAGGAGGTGGTTCTGCGGCAGTAGGAGCCACAGGATCCAGCCGAGCTGCGCGATGGAGATTCCGAGGATGTAGCGGCGGGCGGTGGCACGCCCTGCGGCGTGCTCGACGGCGACGCGCACCCATTGCGCGACCAGACCGACGCGCATCACGAGGTACCCCGCTGCGATTGCTCTGAAGTCCCCGCTCTGGAACGCCGCTGGGACCCCGGCAGCCAAGACGAGCACCCCCGCCATCTGCACCACCGCGAAGACTCGGTAGGGCACATCATCGGTGTCGTACGCCGACGCGAACCACGTGAAGCTGATCCACGCCCACCAGATGGCGAAGAACACCACCAGGTACGGACCGATCTTCTCGGGGCCGGTTACCTGGTCACCATCGTGCGAAAACTGCAACGCCAACTGCGCGATGGCAACAACGAAGGTCAGATCGAACAGCAGATCAAGCGGGCTGGCGCCACGATGCTCCTCGCTCGTATCGCGGCCACGCATACGGACATGAATTCTGGTCATCTCGCCACGTCCTTCCACCGACCGGCCACAGCGTGTCGGCCGGACACTCGCAGGTGCGTTCCGAACCGGCAGCAAGGTGCTGCGCGACTTTCATGACCACGGTCATTGCCAAACCCATCCGCAGTCCGTAGGTTACCGGACAGGCAATCCGTTTCGCGGTTGAACCGCGTCACGGGGCCGTGGTCTGGCCCGGCATCGTCGCCAAGAAGACGGTCGCACCGACCGACCTGATCCCCGCCCGCGACGCCAATCGGCGAGTGCGGACCCCGACACCAGGAGTTCTGTTCAATGAGTGCACCATTCACCGAAGCAGGCAACATCCCCGTCAACGACGCCACAGCGGTCATCTCCTACAGTCCGGTGGTTCTCAAGGTTCCCGGCCGTCCCGTGGATCTCCAGATCAAAGTGACCATGCCGGAGAGCGGCAGCGATCTACCCGTCATACTGCTCTCCCACGGCCACGGCACGTCCAACTTCCTGTCCTCCTTCAACGGATACGGACCGCTCGTCAACTTCTTCGCTGCGCACGGATTCGTCGTCCTCCAGCCCACCCATCTGGATTCACTTGCCCTCGGACTTCGCGAAAAGGATCTCCCCGACGCGTCCCTGTTCTGGCGCGACCGAGCCACCGACATGCATTTCATCCTCGACCACCTCGACGAGGTGGAGGCGACGGTGCCAGGCCTGGGCGGTCGACTCGATCGGGACCGGATCGCAGTGGTCGGGCATTCCCTGGGCGCCGGTACAGCCGCGCTACTGATGGGACAGCAGATCCTGGACCCTGACGATGATCGGGAGAAGGATCTGACCGATCCGCGTATCAAGGCGGGCGTGATCATCGCCGCACCCGGCATCGGAGATGAGCACCTGTCGGCCTGGTCGAGACAGAACTATCCCTCGACGCAGTACATCGACTTCTCGAAGATGACGGGTACGGCCCTGGTCATCTGCGGCGACAAAGACCTGAACCTGAACTTCTCCGATCGGCTGAGCTACCGTTGGGACGCCTACACCTACAGCCCGGGCGCCAACAAGACGCTGCTGACCTTCTTCGGCGCCGAGCACATGTTCGGCGGGGTCTCAGGATACGACGCTGCCGAGTGCAGCGACGAGAACCCCGAGCGGGTGGCCACCCTGCGAGCTCTTGTCTGGGCCTATCTCCGGTCGATCCTCTACGTCGGTGATACCGCCTGGCCCGACGCGGTAGCCGCCTTGGAGAGCAGCCCGGAACCCATCGCAAAGCTCGAGACCAGGCAGAACCCAAGCAGCACCAACTGACTCCCTCACTTGAGCTATGTGACCGGACCCGGCACCAGGGAAGAGTTTCATGACCGACTGGCTTAGCTTCGCCGGTATCACCGGGGGTGCCGGTGCAGGTTTGACCGGACTCATTTTTATCGTGGTCGGTTTGCGGTTCGACACGATCGCCGTATCGCAGGAGTTCCGTAACCGCGCCGCGCAGAGCCTGACACTTTTCCTCACCGTGACCGTAGTTGCGGCCCTCATCACGGTGCCGCAGCCCCCGCGCGCATTCGGCATCGAGCTTGTGCTGGTGGCGTTTCTCAGCGCGATCATGCTCAAGGTCCTGGACTCCGCGGCTCTGCGCGCGCAGACCACCCGGCCGAACGCCCGGTTGCAGTGGGCGCTGACGGTGTTCATCGGCTGCGCGGTCGTGGGCGGTTTGCTCTTGCTGCTCGGCGCCCGCTGGGGAACGTACTTCTACGTTGCGAGCGCCGTCATCGGTCTTATCGGCGGGGTCAACGGAGCGTGGATCTTCTTGACTCGAGCAGGGCTGGAAAAGGCAGCCGAGGTCAAGTGAGCAATGCGGAGCGCAGACCGCTACGTGGGCAGATAAGAGACGAGCGGCCAGGACCGACACGTCTCGATCAGGAACGAGAACGGGCGAATTGATCAATTCGCTGCATAGAGATCCTTCACGGGACCCAGAAGCACAAGTCTGATCCTCAGCCCTTCACCCAGTCGAGGGCTGAGGATGAGATCGATTACTCCTATGTACGCCTGGATTCTGAACGCCAACGGTCTCCCGCGCCTCGCGGGTCGGTGTACATCCATGAATTCTGTCAGGAGAGGACTCGGCCATGACGAACGTAGCCAGCAGAACATCGGTGGGCTTCGAGAGAGGCTTCGCCGATCAGCGAAAAGAAATTACGATCGAGTCCCTTGAGGTCCAGGGCACGATACCTCAGTGGCTGTCTGGGACGCTGATCAGGAATGGGCCGGCCCGGTTCCGGCTCGACGACAAGACGCTGAATCACTGGTTCGACGGGCTGGCGATGCTGCACAAGTTCGACATCACTGCTGGCCGGGTCGGCTATGCGAACCGCTTTCTCGATAGCCCCGCCCGGCGGGCGGACGAAGACGGCAAGATGGCCTACTCGGAGTTCGCCACCGATCCGTGCCGTTCCCTGTTCAAGCGGATCACCCAGATTTTCACCGGATCAGGCGTCGGCGCGAACGCCAACGTGACCATCGGCCAGATCGCCGATCAGTTCGTGGCACAGACCGAATCTCCGATGCGCGTCGCCTTCGACCCGCGGACCCTGGACACGATTGGCGTCGTCGGCTTCGACGACCAACTCAAAGGCGCGATCACAACCGCCCATCCCCACCACGACCCGGACGAGGGGGCCGCCTACAACTATCTCCTCAATTTCGGGACCGCGACCGCCTACGACTTCTACCGGTTGCCCGATGGCAGTAAGACACGGGAAATTTTCGGTCACTCCGCCACCAAACGACCCTCGTACATGCACAGCTTCGCCCTCAGCGGGCAGTACGCGATCCTGATGGAATTCCCGCTGGTGGTCAACCCGCTACGACTGCTGCTCAGTGGCAAACCGTTCATCGCCAATTACCGGTGGGAACCCGAGCGTGGCACCCACTTCACTCTGGTAGATCGGCGGACCGGTGAAGTCAGTCGCGCCCACACCAACGAGGCGTGGTTCGGCTTCCATCACGTCAATGCTGTGGACCGCGACGGCCAGGACGGTGTGGTGGATCTCGACATCGTCGTCTACCCAAGCGCAGATGTCGTCCAACACTACTTTCTGTCCTCCCTACTCGACAGGCCCAACCACAACGTCTACCCGCCCAGCGAACTGCGCCGGTTCACCATCAACGCGCAGACCGGCACCGTAGCCTCCCGCACGCTCATCGATCACTCGGCCGAACTGCCGCGCATCAACTACGCCAAGTTCAACACCAAGCCCTACCGGTACATGTACGCCAACGGCATCGCCGCCCAAGGCGAGTCGGTGTTCCTCGACACGATCGTCAAGGCCGACATCACCACCGGCCAAGTCCAGCAGTGGCACTATGACAACCACTTTCCCGGCGAACCCGTGTTCATCCCTCGACCAGATGCGACAGTCGAGGACGACGGCGTGCTGCTCACCGTCGTGCTCGACGCCGACCAAAACACCTCCTACCTGCTGCTGCTCGACGCGCACGACCTCTCCGAGATCGCCCGCGCCACAGTGCCCCAGCACATCCCGTTCGGATTTCACGGCACCTTCATCCGCCGATAGCCGACAGTGCAACAGTCTCCACATACAGTGGGGTGCCACCCGACCATTCGGGGCCCGTACGACTCTTACGCCGCCGCGACCTCGTCCCGGCCCCGTCGCCGTAGGCACACCCATTGGACTACCCGACACACAGGAAAGACCCGGATGACGTCTTCGAACCCCCCTCACTCGACTCGCCCCCTGGCGGTGATCACCGGCGGCTCGAGCGGAATCGGTGCCGCCTTCGCCCGACGCGTCGCGGCCGACCACGACGTCATCCTGGTCGCCCGGAACCGCGAGCGCCTCGCGGGCGTCCGCGACGAACTCGCCCGCGAACACCCCGGCGGGCACTTCGACACCATCGTGGCCGACCTGTCCACCGCCGACGGACAGGGCGCCATCGTCGAAAGGCTCGCCCAAGGCGGGGTCGACCTGCTGGTCAACAATGCCGGCGAGGGCTACCACGGTGTTTTCCTCGACGAGCCGAGCGAACGCATCGCCGCCGAAATCGCACTCGATTGCGTCGCGGTCGCCCTGCTGACCCGGGCGGTCCTGCCGAGCATGGTCGCCGCTGGGCACGGCAGCGTCATCAACATCGCCTCGACCGCCGCGTTCCAGCCGGTCGCGACCATGGCTGTCTACGGCGCCGCCAAGGCCTTCGTGCTTTCACTCAGCGAGGCGTTGCACGTCGAACTCCGCGACACCGGGGTGAGGATGCTTGCTGTCTGCCCCGGCGGTACCGACACCGGATTTTTCGCCGCCGCCGGTGCGCAGTTCATGACCGGGCGCCGTTCAACTCCCGGTCAGGTCGTGGAGGCCGCGCTGGCCGCGCTCCGGCGCCGCAAAGCAGTAGAGGTACCAGGCCTTTTGAATAAAATATCGGCGCTGGGCTACCGGTTCCTCCCGCGGGCTCTGATCGCCCGACAATCCGGATGGATCGTCAGAGCACGATAGTCGGCGGCGCTGCGCAACGCACGAGATCAGGCTGTGGCTATGAGCAGTGGTGGGTTGGCGCCTACTTGGCGATGATCTCGGTCGGGATGGTCAGGACGGGTCGTCGCACGTGGTCGTAGACCACAGAGGTACGAAAGCCGATGATTTCTTTGCGTGAACTGAACTTGTCCATGACCAGGGCATGCATGGCCGCGAGGTCCCGAACGGCCACGTGAACGAGGAAGTCGTCACCGCCGGTCAGGACGAAGACGGCCAGCACCTCCGGTAGCCCCATCGCGAAGCTACGAAACGCTTCGATCACGTTCCTACTCAGTGGGCGCACTTGCACCGCAACCAAGGCCTGGACGCCGAGGCCAACCCGGGGGAGGTCGATTCCGGCGTGGAAACCGGTGAAGACGCCTCGGTCTATCAGCGCTCGTGTGCGAACCAGGCACGTCGATGGGGCAAGTCCTAGCCGGCTGGCAAGCTCCCGGTTGCTCAGCCGAGCGTTCTGTTGCAATTCCCGCACGATCGCTGCATCAAGTTCGTCCACGATCTGTCTCCTGTGGCTTTTCCGAATTTAATTCGTCAAAGCCATCCTAGTTGGCCTCCGGATGGTTGGCTTCCTCTGGAAGTTGTCGAATTTAAGCCCTTGGAGGATGCGGTGTCGTTGAAAACCAAAATGGTGATCGTGCTCAGCGAGGGCCTACCAGCCGCGGAAGCTGTCAACGCCGCCGCCGTACTCGGTCTGTCGGCGAGCGCCAGGACCGCCGACTTGGGGGACGAAGGTGTAGACGCGGCGGGACTGAGCCATGGCAGTTTGGATCGGCACCCTGTTCCTGTCTTGGTCGCGGGCCAGGGTCAGCTGCGTGATCTGCATGAGCGCTTCACGTCGGTCGAAGGTGTACATGTTGTGGCATTCACCGAGGTGGCCCGTCGCTCTCGCGACTACGAGGTGTATCTCGCCGCTCTTGCTCAGACTTCGGCGGAGGACAATTCATACGTCGGGCTGCTGATTCTGGGTCCGCGTCACCGGGTCACTGCAGCGACGAAGCGGCTGACTTTGTTCGGCGCGGTACCCGCCGAGGCCCTGGCCGGTGCTCGGTGAGCTCCCCGCAGAATCTCCGGGTAGAGAAAGGACGCCGAACGGGGCGAACGATTATTGTCTGCATTGATTCGACAACGCTCGGATCGGCGCTGGGCGGTTGCCGGATCAGGAGTTATACCTCCTGGCAGGACGGCGTTCGGGATGCTGTGCGGCTGGCCGCGGCGATGACGGAGAAGGCCGCGTTGGCGGGTCTGGCCCACGGTGGCGGGAAGACCGTGGTGGCTCTGGACCCCCACGATGCACCGCTGACCGGTGCGTCTCGCCGCGAGCTCCTGCACGATATCGGTGATGTGGTGGAGTCGCTGGACGGTCAGTACTGGACAGGCCCAGATGTCGGCTCGTCCCCTGAAGACATGGCCGTGATCAGCGAGCGAACCGAACACGTCTTCTGCAGGCCGCAACGGCTCGGTGGTAGCGGCGACTCCTCGGGGCCGACCGCGGCCGGCGTCCTTGCCTGCATTCAAGCTGTTCGCGAGCATGTGCTGGCAGGGCAGCCGCTGACGCAGACCTCATTCTCCATCGTGGGTCTTGGTCATGTCGGTCAACTGGTCGCTGAACATCTCGCCTCTTCCGGCGCGCGGCTGATCGTCTCCGACATCGACCCGCGTCGACGTGAGCTGGCCCAACACTGGCACGCCGGGTGGCTCGAACCGGACGAGGCGCTGCTTGCCGAGGTCGATGTGCTGGTACCGGCCGCAGTCGGTGGCGTCCTCACACCCCCGACAGTCGCGGCGCTGCGCTGCCGCGCTGTCGTTGGCCCGGCCAACAATCAGCTCGACGCCGACAGCACCGCCGATTTGCTTCACGCCCGCGGCATCACCTGGGCGCCCGACACCCTTGTCAGCGCCGGCGGAATCGTGGCAGCCACCGGACACGAACTACAGCACCTCCCCGACCACGAGATCCAAGGCCTGCTGGCCGGTATCGGTGACCGTCTCGGTGACATCCTTCAGGAAGCGCATCGGAAGGACCAGGCGCCGTTGCAGGTCGCGCGCCAACAGGCGAAACGGCGTTTAGCGCGCGCACAACTCCCCACCTACAGCTGAACTTAAATCGCGGGCGAAGGAGGAGGTCGCTGATTGGAGATAGCAGCAACGTGGTCACCTGCACCGCTGGCGACTGTGGAGCTGCGCCGCGAGCGAAGTGATCGTTCTGCGCGTATAGGGGGTGGTGGCGGGTCAGACCGGGTCTGGACCGGCCGGAACAGGGTCAGGTCGACCGTCACATAGATACCCACGTTCGTCACCGCGGGACCGAGGCCGGTTTGGCGCTGGGCGGAGGTTATGGGCAAACCTGACGACCTCCGCGTTCGCTGCCTCCAACTCGACAGCCTTTTCGAGGTTGCAGCGCCGGGCTTGGACGCCGCCTTCTTCACCCGCCTTGGCTACCGTGCGTATCCGCAAGATGGTGCTGGGGTCGACCTCCTGACTGGCCGCTGCCTCGGCCATCGTCACCTCCTGCCGGACCAACTGCCACCAAATCGCGTACTTTGTGCGACGGGTGCTGTACGGCGGGACGCGAAATCTGAGCAATGCCTTGGCGCCGTGGACCGGCTTTGGTGTGCTGTGCGGCTACGCCGTGATTCTGATCGGCTTGGCGGCTTGGCGTCTGCGCCGGGTCGACGCCTGAACGCCGGATCAAGGCTGACCCCGGGTCAAATCTGATACTGAGGGGTAAACCACTACACGCTGGCATTCAGTTCCATCGGACATCCATCGGGGCACCCCATGCGCCGGTGAATGTTTGATGTGTTGGTGACCGGGAGGGTTGGCCTCTTCTCGCTGCCGTACCTTGCAACTTCGACGGCGCCGCCACCCGACAATCACCCCGGCAGCCACCAAGAACCGGGACAACCCGGAACCCGTCGGACCGGCCTCATACGTCACCGCCACCGGACCCGGCAACGACTGCACCCACGACAACGCATCACCGTGCGCCGGCGTCGACCGCCGCTCGAACAACCCCAGTCTCACTGTCCAACCCCACCACCGACCGCGCGTGCACATCCAACTCGACACTCGTACGCCCTTGACAGATTACCGGTAACCGGTAATCTCTGTCGAAGCGTGTAGTCGAGCAGAGAAGGAGAACACCATGGCGTTGACGGCCATCACGGATCCGCCGGGGCGGTTGACCGATGTGGTCCATCGTCAGCTGCGGGCGGCGATCCTGGCCGGTGATCCGGCGCCGGGGCATCAATTGTCGGTCCCGCGCCTGGCCCGCGAGTTGGACGTGTCCCGGGGGTCTGTACGAGAGGCGGTGCTGCAACTGGTGGCGGATGGGTTAGCCGAGGAACGTCCTCGTAAGGGGGTTGTGGTGGTGACGCTCGGATCAGCCGAAACCCGCCACATCCATCAAGTCCGTGAGGCGCTGGAGGGCTTCGCCGCTCGGTTGTGCGCCGAGGCGTCACCCGCGGGGCTGGCCGAGGACCTGGTTGCCGCTCTCGAGGTTCAGGATGCTGCGATCCGGAGGGCTGATGGACAGGGCTATGCCGACACCGACGCCCGGTTCCACTCGTTGCTGGCGCGGGCCTGCGGTAACCCGACGCTGGCGACGCTGATCGAGCGGCTGCACACCCAGATGCAGATTGCATTGGTTCGGGTGGCCGAAGCGCCCGAGCACCGCCAGCACGGTCACGACGAACTGCGCCACGTGTTGCAGGCCATCCGCCAGGCAGATCCCGACGGTGCGGAGACCGCGATGCGCGCCCATATTCGCCGCACTCGGACTGAGCTGGCTACCCGGATGCCAGGCGAGGACGCATGACGGGGCCAGAGGTGGCGGAATCGGCGGTGGCCGGCGAAGCTCTGTCCCTGGATAGCGTGCGGGCCGCGGCGCGGCAGATCGCCGGCGTGGCCCACCACACCCCGGTGGTTACCTCCGCCACCGTGGACGCGATGACCGGTGCGCAAGTCGTGTTCAAGGCGGAGAATCTGCAACGCGCCGGCGCCTTCAAGTTCCGCGGCGCCTACACCAAGATCTCCACCCTGACGGCGGCCGAGCGGGCCCGCGGGGTGTGCACCTGGTCCTCGGGCAATCACGCCCAGGCCGTGGCTCTGGCCGCCAACCTGGTCGGCACCCACGCCACCGTGTTGATGCCCCGAGATGCCCCGGCCGCCAAGCGAGCCGCCACCGAGGGGTACGGGGCCACCGTGGTGAGCTATGACCGCTACCTCGAGGACCGTGAGGCGCTCGCCCGCGACCTCGCCGAGACGCGCGGGCTGGCCCCAATACCGGCCTTCGACGACTGGCAGGTGATGGCCGGGCAAGGCACCACGGCGCTGGAATTGATCGAAGACGCCGGCCCGCTGGACACGCTGGTGGTGCCGGTCAGCGGAGGCGGCCTGATGGCCGGGTGCGGCACCGCCGCCCGCGGGCTTCTTCCCGACGTCGAGCTGATCGGCGTCGAGCCCGCCGCTGGGGACGACACCCACCGCTCCCTGACCGCCGGGCACCGAATCCGGATCCCCGTTCCGCACACCATCGCCGACGGCCAACAGGTCGAGATCCCAGGGGCGCTGACCTTTGCGATCAACCAACACCAGATCACGGACGTCCTCCTGGTCAGCGACGAGGCGATCCTTACCGCGATGCGGTTGCTGTTCGAGCGACTCAAGCTCGTCGTCGAACCCTCCGGCGCCACCGCGCTCGCAGCGGTGCTGACCAATCCCACCCGCTTCACCGGCCGCCGCGTCGGCGTGGTGCTCTCCGGCGGCAACGTAGGAGTCGACCGCTTCACGGCCCTGATGAGCCCCCCTGAACAGGAACAATCATGAAGCACACCCAAGCCACCCACCCGGTCCGGTTCGAGGCGGTCCTGTTCGACCTGCTCACCGCTGTCCTGGACTCGTGGACGCTGTGGAACACCGTGGCCGGTGACGTTGCCACCGGCCACCGGTGGCGCGAGGAGTATCTGCGGCTGACCTACGCCGCCGGTGCCTACCGTCCCTACGAGTCGCTCGTCGCCGAGGCCGCCACCCGCCAGGGACTGGACCCCGCGTTGGCCACCACCCTCGCCGAGCACTGGGGGGAGCTGCAGCCCTGGCCGGAAGCAGCCGCTGTGCTGGGTGAGCTGGCCGCGAGCACCCGTATCGGTGTCGTCACGAACTGCTCGGAGCACCTCGGGCACCTCGCCGCCGCCCAAGTTGGGGTGCCCTTCGAGGTGATCACCACCGCCGAAGCCGCCGGCGCCTACAAACCCCGCCCCGAGCCCTACCAACATGCGCTGAACGCGCTCGGGCTCCCCGCCGCGCGGGTGCTGTTCGTGGCCGGTTCCCGCCACGACATTCCCGGCGCCGGGAATGTGGGGATGCCGGTGTGGTGGCACAACCGCATCGGGATGCCCCGTGAGCACGCCGCGGCCCCGGTGGCCGAACACAGCTCACTATCCCCGCTGCTGGGGTTCCTCGCTGATCAGGCACAGCCCGCCAACTAACCAACCCGGGCGGCGCACCTGGGTGCGCCGCAACTTTTTCTGAAAGGACCATCATGACTTCAACCCTGACCTACGCCCAGGCCCCGCATCCCTACTCGCCGGCGGTGGCGGTAGGCGAACTCGTGTTCGTCTCCGGTCGCCTCGGCGTTCATGACGGTGCACTCGTAACCGGGGGTGTGCAGGCCGAGACGACCCAGGCCCTGCGAAACGCCGAAGCCGAACTCGCCGCCTACGGGCTGGACCTGCACCACGCGGTGAAGGCCACGATCTTCTTGGCCGACATCAACGACCTGCAGCTGTTCAACCACGCCTACATGGCTGCGGTCCCCGAGCCTCGACCGACGCGCTCGTGCGTCGCGGTGGCGGCGTTGCCCTTCGGCGCCCGTGTGGAGATCGAAATCATCGCCGCGCCCGGCCGTGGCAACACCAACGGCGGATAGCCGCCCCATCACCCCAACCGGCGCACCGCCGTCCCGAAAAACTCAGCAACCAGCGGTCAAGGGAACCCATCGTGGCTTCCTCATGTCCTGAGCCGTCTCACGAAAGGGTGTCATCGCATGGTTTCACCGACTGAGGAGTCCGCCTCTTCACCGCGCGGAGTACGTGGCTGGCTCACCCACCACCGCCTGGTGCCCCCGCTGTTTGCGCAGGTGATCATCGGCTTAGTCCTCGGCGTCGTCCTCGGCCTCGCGGCCCCCGCGATCAGCGAACACACCAAGGTGATCGGGGACGCGTTCATCCGACTCGTCCAGATGATCATCATCCCCTTGCTGTTTCCGCTCATCGTGCTGTCCATCGCCCAGATGGACTCCGCGAAAGCCATGGCACGACTGGCCGCCAAGAGCCTGCTCTACTTCGAGGTAGTGACCACCATGATCCTCGTGATCACCGCGAGCCTGGCCGTCCTCACCAAACTGGGCAAAGGCGCCGACATCCACTCCGCCGCCACCGGGAACACCGGAACCATCCAGAAATCTTTGCCGCTGCAAAACATCTTCTTGGACATCATTCCAAGCAACATCGTCAGCGCCCTGAGCACAGGCAACTTGCTCGCGATGCTGTTCTTCGCCACCTTCTTCGGCCTGGCGCTGTCCCGAATCGGCGCGCAGGCCCGACCCGTGATCAACTTTCTCGACGGGGTCGCCGGCGCCATGTTCCAGGTCACCTCCTGGGTGGTGAAGTTCGCACCCCTGGCCGTCATGTCCTTCGTCGCCTACAACGCCGCGCACTACGGCTGGCAGCTACTGGTGAAGTTGGCGATCTTCGTGGTGGTCTTCTACGCCGGTGCCTTCGTCGTTATGTTCGTCATCTTCCCGCTCGTCGCGCTCTTCTTCCGGGTGCCCTACTTCCCAATGTTGCAGGCGATCGGTGACCTGCTCCTGCTGGGTTTCGTCACCCGCAGCTCGGAAGTTGTACTCGCGCCCCTGGTGAAACGGCTTGAGCAATTCGGGGTGGGATCTCAAGTCGCGTCCTTCACCCTGCCGCTGGGCTACACGTTCAACGCCGACGGGGCGACCATGTATGAAGGCTTCGCTGTGGTGTTCATCGCCAACGCCTACGGTATCGAGTTAACTATCCCCCGCCTCATCACCACGATGCTGGTCCTCATGCTCCTCACCAAAGGCTTTGCTGGTGTACCCTCGAGCTCGATCGTCATCTTGTTCTCAGCCTCGGCCGCGATCGGGCTACCAGTTGAGGGAGTAGCGATCCTGCTCGCCGTCGACTTCGTCGTCGACATGGCCCGCACCGCGATCAACATCGCCGGCAACGGCTTGGTCTGCGTGGTCATCGCCAAATCCGAAGGCACGTTCGCCCGAAAACCGTTGCGCAACACGCCGACCGGCCATGAAAGCGCGGCGTCGCCGGCGCGGGTCGAGCTGGCGGCTGGCAGGTAGCCACACGCTGGCCACCCGCGTGGAACAGTGTGAGCTGGAGGCGGTGGAACACGGCGGCAATGTTGTTGCGTCCTAAGGCCCGCATTCCGCGGGCCTGGTAGGCGGTGGTGATGGCTGCGCGGGCGGTGGCCACGCGCCGGAAAATCCCCAGTTGTCACATCAGTCGTTGTCTGCGTCCCCGCTCGACACCCGCTTAAAATTTCTGAGGAAAGGAGCACCGGTGTGGACGACGTTTGCAGCCGTAACAGGCGGAGCTGCGAATGACATGCCGCGAGAGGCCGTGGATGCCCTGCTGAATCTCCAACAGATGTTCCGCGGCGGACGGGCCAGTATGATTACCGATGACGTCTATAACATTACTGATATCGCTGCTAATACGTTCCGCTGACTGATGCGTTCGCAACGCTGAAGCGTTCGCATAGGAAGAAGGGTAGGCCGGAAAGTCGCATCAGAGCTACCGCGGCCAAAGAACTCATGACAAGCCGAACCGCGATTTAAACGTCGGCACTCGGGACATGATGCGGACAGCGAAGGTTTCGATTCATGCGTCGTGTGTTGTCCGGTTTGCGCGAACATAGCAACACTCAAATCTGGCCGGCACGAAAGTCGATCGCTTACTGGAGAGGAGGTCCTGTCGGCGATCCGACGAAGGAGCCGGTTCTGGTCGTTCGCCCACGCCGTTGCAGTAGCGCAATCTGCTCGGCGATCGTCAAGTACGTTGATCACGTCTTGTCCATGCACGTTCGGTAATACCCTCGCGAAGGAGTGCTTATGTTCGGTTTGCTCAGGACCCATCGCCTGATCTTTCAGGATGTTCGGGACGTGGGCGGCGGTGTTACCTCGTTCGCGTTCCGCCCCGCGAAGCCCCTGGGTGCGCAGGCCGGCCAGCACGGCATCTTCCGGATCGGTGCGGCTGCCATCAAACCTTTCTCGCTGGCGTCGGCCCCGGAGGAGGGCACCGTTCTCGTCGGAACCTCGCTCGCCTCCGGCAGTGCTTTCAAGCAGCGTCTCGCCGCGCTGGAGCCTGGCGATACCGCGACGCTGCACGGGCCCGTCAGCAAATTCACCCTTGATGGAGCCCACGATCAGATCGTCATGTTGGCCCAGGGCGTCGGTATCACGCCCTTTCGGTCGATGCAGGCTCACATCGCTCTGACCAGTACGGCCATTCACTCCTCGCTGATACATGTCGCTCGTGCCGGGCACGCCTACCGGCAGGACACCGAGCGATGGGCGCCCTCGGCTGACTATCCGACGCAGGCTGAGCAGTTCCGCGCCGGTGCAGTGGCAGCGACCCGCGCCTATCCCGACGCAACCTTCTACATCGCCGGCGCTTCCTCGTTCGTGTCCTCAACGGCATCCCTGCTAAGAGAATTCGGCATCGCCCCCGGCAGCATCCGACAGGACAAATACCTTGGCTACAAACCCCGCACCCAAGCGCCTGGGTCCGGCGCTTCGGGCACCGCTTCTCCAGGGTGAATGACGGTCAGACATTCCACTCGCGTGACTGCAGGTTAGGTCCTGGCGGCCGGTTTCACGGAGCGTTGCGCCATGCGCACCATCAGTCGGCGCGGCATGACGCGGTGCGCAAACGTACTGATCTTATTGGTGGCGCCGGGGATGACGGTGGGATTTGCGCCGTCCAGGGCGGCGAGCGCGGCGGTAACAACCTGCGGGGGTGTGGTCCGGCCGCGGGTCATGAACTGTTCGCCGGCGGCGGCGAAGAATTCGGTCTCGGTGGCGCCCGGGCACAGCGCGAGGACCCGCACCCCGGAGTTGCGGGTTTCCCACCAGAGCGCTTCGGTGAAGGACAGCACGAACGCTTTGGTGGCGCCGTAGACGGCCATGGTCGGGATCGGCTGGAACGCCGCGGTGGAGGCGACGTTGACGATCAGTCCGTGCCCGGCCTGGGTCATCGGCGGCAGGAACCGCGCGGTGAGTTCGGCCAGGGAGCCGCAGTTGAGTTGTATCTGGGCGGCGACCTGCTCGGGTGCCTGTTGAATGAAGTCGGTGTGGGAGCCGACTCCGGCGTTGTTGATCAGGACATCGATGCTCAGTCCCAGGTCCTGCACCTGCTGTTGGAGTTCCGCGGCGGCGCCGGGCTGGGCGAGGTCGGCGGTGATGACGTCGATTCGCAGGTCGGGGTGGCGGACGAGCAGGGCGGTGCGGACGGCGTTGAGTTTGTCGGCGCGGCGGGCGACCAGCACGAGGTTGGCCTTGCGGTCGGCGAGTTGTGCGGCGAATTCCTCGCCGATGCCGCCGCTGGCGCCGGTGACCAGGGCGGTGGTGTCGGACAGATTCATGGTGAGGTCCTTTGGGGATGGTCGGTTTCAGGGCGTGGGCGAGGTCGGTTCAGATGGTGTGGAGTGCGACCAGCACCCGCCGGCGATCGGGATGCCCGGGCGCCGTATCGGTGGGAACGGGCTGGGGGGTGAGACCTGCGGTCATGACCGCCTCCGGCATTTGAGTTGACAGTGTCAAATTGATACATGAAGTATGCATCCACCGCTTGACACTGTCAAGTGATGGGCGACGGAGTTTGATTTGGCCCGGTCGGGGCCGGTTTACCGGCGGATGGCGGCGCGGACAGGAAGGGCGTGAGCCAGGACACCGATGGCCCCGCCGACAATCGGCCAGATCGGCCACGGGTACCAGTTTCCGGTGGGGATGGCGATGGCCACCCAGAGGGCGACCACCAGGACCGCCCCGAGCAGGTAGGCAGCGGTGTGGGCGATGACTCCGCGGCGGGACGCCGTGGCCCGAGCTGCCACCCTGGTCGGGTCGTTGCGGCGGAGCTGGTCGACGGGTAGGTCTGCAACGAGCCGATCGAGGTGAGTGCTGCTGGTCGCGGCAGCGACCTGGTCCAGCCGGGTCTGGAATTCGGTGACATCCAGATAACCCTGGGCCATGGCCTGACCGAGGGCTTCCTCGACATCTCGGCGTTGGCGGTCGCCGATCCGGACCGTGGACGCCGGACCGGCGTCCACTCCTGTGGTGGTGGTGGTGGTGGGGTAGGCGGTCTCCCGGACCGCGATGGCGGTGTGACAGCTCATGACTTCCTCCTTGGATTGACAGTGTCAATGGGCACGTGGCCGAGTGTGCACCCCGAGATTGACAGTGTCAAGTAGGTAGTCACTCGCCTAAGGGCGGGCGATGCTGTGGGTGAAGACGTCGTTCAGGGCGTGGGCCAGCTTGGCGGCGTCCTGCGAGTCGACGCTGCCGGTGCTGGCGTTCAAAGCTCCATTGCGGGCCAGAACGACTAGGCCGTGCACAAAGGCCCAGCTCATCAGGGCCAGCGACGGGGCGGCGTCGGGGACGGTGCCGGGGAGTGGCTCACTGGGCGCAATCCGGGCGGCCACGGAACTCAATACGCCGATGGCCTCACCCTGCGCGCGCTGCAGGTCGGGATCGTCGGTATGCAGCTCGCTGGGGCGGAACATCAAGTCAAACAGCGCCGGGTGGGCCAACCCGTAATCGATGTAGGCCCGACCGAGCTGCTCCAACGAGTCCTTCCGGCGACGCAGCGCCGCGGTCAGGTCGCGGAACCCGTCGGCGGCCACCGCCGTCAACAGTCCAGCCCGATCCTGGAAGTGATATTTCGGCGCGGCATGGGACACGCCGCCCCTGCGGGCCACCGCCCGCAGGCTGATCGCCGCATGGCCGTGCTCGATCAACTCCGCCCGGGCGGCTTGCAGCAAAACTGCCTTGCCGCCGATCTCGGCGGCGTGTCCAGTGGTCATGAACGGAGTTTGCATCCTTTACTTGACAATGTCAATTGACAGTGTCACACCATGTACGTCCTCACGACCGCAATCGAGAAACGCCGTCGCGGTGGGACTTGGGTAGTCACCCGCCGCCACGTGTAAAGGCACTGCGTAGCAAAGGAAATGATGGTTTGACCTACCGTGAAGCCTACTCGGCGCCGGAAACCCGGATGGCGATGTGGACCTGATTGATGGAGGCGCGCGGAAGCGTCGTATTACCGATGATAATGAACTGAATCGCATGTAATGGCGATAGTCTGGCGCCATGACGAATGACCCGGCCACACCTGCGCCGCCGATGGCCCGCGCCGCACAGCGCAGCAACTGGTTCGACGGCCCCAGACCACGGGGAGATGAGATCAATCAGGTCATGACCAAAGCGAGCGACGCGTTCAACGCCGCCTATCACGAGTCCCGGACCACAGCCCAACTGCACCGCAACGTCACAGCCTGCATCGAGGCTCTGCACCGAGTGCAACAACTGACCGCACCTCGCCGCGGCTCCCACCAACGCGAGTCGCCGGCTGGTGGACTCACTGGCCCGTCGGCTTGAAGGCCCGCTCGGTCAAGCCGCCGTGGGCCCGGGCCATCACGACCGGCGGCGGCATCACCGCCACCGCGGGTTTCCGGCTTGTCCTGCTCGTCCCTAATCCGGATCCGGCATGACCGACCTCATCAATTCTGATGAGACCGAACCGCCGGCGCCGGCGGCCGCGGAACTAGCCACGGCGCCGGACGGCGACAACGATGCCCTCTCCCCCGCCGGGGGAGAACTATCGGTCGATGAGCAGCGATACATCACTGCGGCGCGTGCCCCGAACACCCTCCGCGGCTACCGGTCCGACTGGACCGAGTTCAGCACCTGGTGCACCACCAATGGCATCGACCCGCTCCCCGCCGCGGCCGCGTCCGTCGCCGGGTACCTGACGATGCTCGCAAATGCTGGCGCCAAGGTCGGCACCATGAGCCGGCGGCTATCGGCGATCAAATTCGCGCACCGAACCGCAGATCTGCCCGACCCCACCGACAACGCCCGCGTCATCACCGTCTGGGAGGGGATCCGCCGCACCCACTCCGCTCCCCCCGACCAAGCCACCCCACTGATGCCGCCGGACCTGTGGGACGTCCTGGATGCCTGCCCGGACACCAAGAAGTGGAAGACCCGCGGCCGCCCCCCGGAACCGGACCTGGCAGGCCTGCGCGACCGCGACTTGTTGCTGGTCGGTTTCGTCGCCGCGCTCCGGAGGTCGGAGATCTCCGCCCTGGAGATCGTCGACATCGCCGAACACCCGAGCGGCCTGGTCCTGACCCTCCCCCGATCCAAAACCAACCAGCGCGGCGAACACGCCGAACTCGTCGTGCTACCTCGGGGTACCAAACCCGGCCGCTGCCCAGTCACCGTCCTGCAGGAATGGATCCAAGCGGCCGCCGCAACCGCTGGGCCGACCTTCCGCCCAGTCAGCAAAGGCAACCGAGTACTCCCCCGCCGCCTATCCGCTGGCGCCATCAACGCCCTCATCCAACAAGCTGTCGCCCGCGCCAGCCTGGGCGGCGACTACTCCGCACACAGCCTCCGCGCCGGATTCGTCACCTACGCCCACCTACGCGGCGCCTCCGACCGCGCCATCGCCCACCAAACCCGCCACCGCTCCCTGGCCTCGGTCGGCACCTACATCAGAATCCACACGGCATGGGAAGACAACGCAGCGACGCAACTCGGGCTCTGATAGTTATTCCAGGCAAAGTTGCATTTAATGCATCTTCGTATGAAAGGCGCAACTGCCTATCTGTGCTGGTCGGCGATCCCTCTCAATCCTAGTTGACCCCTGCAAACCCATCCTGACCTGGCATTTTTCTCCCTCTCTAGACAGCTGCATCATTGTTGTGTTAAATGCATCATCATGGATAGGTCGTCCAGTCCGCCCGGAGCCGCCCACCTAGTGTTGGCCGGCGGCGGCGTCGTGCATCTGAATCCCGAGCAGGCGGTGTTCCACGCAATGCTGGCCGGTTGGGAGCGGCAGCAGCAGGCACGGTTCCTGTCCGAGTCGACGATCGAGCCCCGACTGGCTCTGCTCCGGCGCCTGGCTGAGTACACCAACACCTATCCGTGGCAGTGGGAGCCGGCCGATGGTGAGGACTTCATCGCTCATCTGCGGTCGGCGAATCGGAAACGCCCGATCGTCATGTCCACGGCGAGAGGGTACGAGGTGTCGGTGACGCTGTTCATGCAATACCTCACCGATCAACGCTACGGCTGGACCTCGGAGTGCGCCGACCGGTTCGGATCGATCCCCCAGCAGATCTTCCATGATGGCAACTCCGTTGCACATGTCGCTGATTTCGAAGGACAACCGGGTCGGCGCCCCCTTACCTACGACGAGGTGCAGGCTCTGTTCGATGCAGCGGATGGGCGGGTAGAACAGTTGCGGACCCAAGGCCGTAAAGGCGCTTTGACCGCCTTGCGGGATTCGGCGCTGCTGAAGACGGTCTATGCGTTCGGTCTCCGCCGCAGAGAAGCGAGCGGCCTGGACCTAGCCGACCGTCGCCACTCACCGAAGGCCCCGCAGTACGGGCAGTACGGTGCCTTATTCGTGCGATGGGGCAAGGCTGCCAACGGCAGCCCTCCTCGACGTCGCACCGTGCTGACAGTGCCCGAGATGGATTGGATCGTCAGTGTTCTGGAGCAGTGGGTGACCGAGATCCGCCCCCAGTTCCGACCCGGGGTGCTGGCGGCCCTGTGGGTCAACGAACGGGCCGGCCGCCTGTCGGTCCGCAGCATCGACTCGGCCTTCGAGCAAGCACGTGCCGCGGCCGGCCTGCCGGACGAACTGGACCTGCACTCGCTGCGCCACTCCTACGTGACGCACCTGGTCGAGTTCGACTATCCCGAACGCTTCGTCTCAGAACAGGTCGGACACCGCTACGCCTCCACCACGGCGATCTACACCGGGGTCTCGGACGAATATCGGACGAGACCGATCCGCAAGGCCCTGCAAGCCAACACCGACCTCTGGGAGACCGATCAGTGATCAAGAAGATGGGGTTCACCTGGAATCTGAGAAAATTGATGGCGCACAACGGATTATTCCAAACGACCGATCTGGTGCCGCTCCTAGCCGAACGTGGCATCCACCTGTCCCGTGAACAGGTCTATCGACTTGTCACTCAGACACCAATCCGGCTGCCGATGGACACCTTCGTCGCGTTGTGCGACATTCTCGACTGCACACCGAACGACTTGATCGAGGTCGAAGTCGTCAATGCTCAGGTCGCCAAGGCTGCCAGCGACAGAGCCAGCAGCAGCACAGCGCAACCGCAAGCCAGACGCACAACTATCCGCCGACCCACTGCCGCGACGTGACCGGCCGGCGCCAGCTGGAGCCGCCTGCCACCGTCGTCGGCCGGATCGCGCGCCGCATGGCCCAGGCATTACCCGATCTCAGCCTCGCGGCCGCTCTCGAGTCCGTGTCAGACGTCGCAAACCGTTACACCGTGCGGGAATTGGACGAGCATCTCGCCACCCATCCGGACGCGCTGACCTCTGGATCCTCGGCAGTGCCAATGTCGGTCCTGTTGTTGGCCACCCGGCTCGCCGAAGACGGCAACGACAAGGTCCAAGTCCCGACCTGCCTTCGGTGCGGAACGCGCACGCTGCTGCGATACCGAGTCGAAGGTGGCCGCATCTGCGACCGCTGCCATCGCCTGGCTCACCACGCCCCCTGCACCGACTGCCACCGCGACCGCGTGATCACCACTCGCGATGAGCAAGGCCTCCCACTGTGCGCATCCTGCCGAAAGAGCCGCAGAAAGGAGGCCTGCGGGCGATGCGGGCGCCCCAGTCAGCGAGTCGCCGCCCGCTGCGACGACGGATCAGCCCTCTGCCCGAACTGCTACAACGCCCCCATCCGAACCTGCAGCCGCTGCGGACAAGACGCACCAAACTACTGCAACACACCTGCCGGTCCGACCTGCAAGTCCTGCTACGAACGACCACAGCGTCGATGCGGCGCCTGTGGCCAAATCAGGCGCATCGACCAAAGAGCAAACGACGGCGAACCGGACCTGTGCTGTCGGTGCAGCACCCGAAAGCAGCGGCCCTGCACGGTATGCGGAAACTTCTACCCGGCCAACCCACGTGCTGCCCTTCCGGTCTGCCTACCGTGTCGCGAGACGGGGAAGGTGCTGGAGCCCAACCTGTTCGAATTGCCTCCGCGAACGCACCGACACCCCAACGAAACAGCCTATGACGTCCTCCGCAAAAAGCTTCTGACCCTGCTCTCCCACCCCGATCACGGAGTCGCCCCACAACTGCTACCGCTCCTGGACGTCTTCGGCAAAGTCACCAAGCCCGCACCGATCATCCAGTGGCTCCACCAGGGCCAAGGCGGACCAGCCCTTCTTCGTGAGCTCGCGGTCCGCGCCCACGACGAACCGCTCACCCACCAGCTGCTCGACGTTCATCTTCAGAACAACGCGCTGCACCGAATCCGCGCCCTGATGGTGTTCGCCGGCATCCTGCCCGAACGGGCGGAACTACTCGAGCGGATCGAGCCCTGGCTGGACCAAACACTGGCCGACCGACCCGCCCATCATCTCGCCCTCGTCCACCCGTTTGCCGTCTGGCATGCGCTGCGCCGCGCTCGACAACGAGCACGCCGCCGACCGACCACCCCACACTCCGCGACCTACGTCCGCACCCAGATCACCGTAGCCTTGAACTTCCTGCAATGGCTGGACCAGCACGGCCAGACACTGTCCGGCGCCGACCAAACTCATCTCGATTCCTGGCTCGCCGATGGAGGACAGACGAACTACTTCCTGGCCTCGTTCATCGGCTGGGCCCGAGCCCGGGGACTCTGCGATCTGACGGTTCACCACCGCCCAACCACCGACCCAGCAACGTTCCTCGACCCAGCCGACGGCTTAGGCATGCTTCGCCGGTGCCTTCACGACCAAACACTGCCAACGGACATCCGAGCCGCCGGAATCCTCGTGCTGCTGCTCGGCCGCACCACCACCAGCTTCAACAACCTCACCGTCGCTGACCTGCACCAGGTCGGTGGAGAAACCCATCTACGACTCGACGGATTGGACACCCTGCTCCCCCCCCGCCGCAGCCAAGATCTTCCATGTCCTCCGCGACCAAACCACCGACAAGGAGACGTTCCACCAAGCAGACCCCGCCACCCGATACCTATTCCCAGGCCGAACCCCCGGACAGCCCACGGCCAGCTACGTCCTGAGCAGGAAGCTTCGCACCCACGGCATCAACGGGCTCCCCGCCCGAAACTCGGCCCGGGCGACCTGGGCCCAACAGATCCCCACCGAATCGCAGCCGACCTACTCGGCATCCACATCACTACCGCCACCAAGTGGGCCAGCCGGACACGCCGCGACTGGGCCAACTACGTCGCGGCTCGCGCTGAAGCAGACCAACACGGCAACCCAAATCAGCGCCCCGAGCGCTAGGGAATACCGCACGTCGGCAATACAGGCACGTCCCCAGTATTTCGACAATCAAGCACGTTGACGGACTGCGCTCAACCAGGCCTACGCAGAACTGGCCTACGCGCCGCCGCTGCCGCCGGTTTCGAGGAATGAGCGGAGCGCTCCGTAGACGGCCGGGGAATCAAATTCGCGGATTCGCTCAGCCGGCGTCTGTCCGTCGAACCGCGGATTGGCGCCGATCAGCCACTGCCGGGCGACGTGCTCGCTCTCGCTGGCGTCGATGGCCAGAAAGGCCTGATAGGCGAGCTGCAGTCGCTTCTTGACGTCGTCGTGCGGGTCGACGTGGTTGTGATCCTTGGGGTCGAGCGCCCACTTGTTGGGCAGTTGCCGACTTCGTACGTTGGCCATGTAGGCGACGAGTGTTGTGCCGAGGTTCTTGTTGAGCAATTGCACCAGCTCGTGCAACGGCAGCCGCATCGTGTCGCCATGGACGCGAGTGATCAGATCGGGCATCGTGTGCCTCCGGGATGGGTGAAGGTGGCATCTCTGGTGAGCGGATCCAGGTGCGCGTTTGGATGACAGGGCGGCCGCGAAGCGCAGAACTAGCGCCGTCTGCGCGGATTCGGCGTTTGATCCCGTCGTCGGGAACCGTGATGGATGAGTGCCATGACTTCACGGTACAGCGTTTCGCGGTACTTGCTGTCAGATTCACCCAAAAGTTACCTGTGATCGAACTTCAAATTGAAGGATGTTTCTCACCGGCAGAAGCCAGGACCTAACGTAGGGGCGGGAGTAACCTTCCCCGGGGGTGCTATTGGCGTGTGAGTGGTCGCATGGTTTTGCAGGTCTTCGCAGAGTCATCGCATCGACCTTGCAGGGTGGCACCTGAAGGATGCATTGGTAGCACAGTGGACGCCGTAGCGAAATTAAGCGACGAGCCCCATGATGGACGCATGACACGAACCGCGATCGCAATATCGCCACCTCCAGATGAGGAGGGAGCTGGACCGGACTCCACCCGTCGAGACCTCTTCGGGTCGGCTCGTCGATCCATGGTGCCGGTTCGTCACATCTTCGTCCAGAAGGCACGCGAGGTGGTGGCCCGCGGCACGAGCCGGGGCTCCACCCTGGCCTGGTTCGTCCGTGAGCGTCAGAGCCGACCGTTGGACCTCTATCTGCTCGCGGTGGGACTTTTCCCCGTCCTGTCCGGAACGCCGTTGCCAGCGGCGGCATGGGCCCGGCTGGCCAGCCCTGAGGGCCGCACAGCGGCGTCTATCGCCGGCATCTCCAAGGTCTGGAGCGTGCTAGAAGGTCAAAGGCTGATCGACCGGCAAACCAGGATCAAGCGCCTCGCGAACGTGCTGCCTCTGCACGAGTCCGGTTCAGGGCAGCCGTATCAAGTGCCAGGTCTGGACCTGAAGGGAACTTCGAAGGGTTACTTCTACGTCCCTGGCTGCTATTGGCTCGAGGACTGGCAGAACACACTGAGCCTCCCGGCCAGAGCGATGCTACTGATCTGGCTATCGGCAACCCACCGAGAACCAACCTTCTCCATGACCTACGAGCAAACACCGGAGTGGTACGGCCTATCGGAGCGAACAGCTGAACGTGGAATCCAGGAGCTCCTCAAGGTCGGTCTGATGACGGAGGTCCGGCAGCGCGTCCGTGCGCCCAGAACGAGTTTGGGATTCACGTTTGTGCACCACCGGATGCTGACCGGGGACTTCAGCTACTCCGCACGGAACGAGGCCAGGAAGTCGATGGCCCGGCAAGCGCGTCGCGCCGCAACACAGAAAACAGCCACCAAGGCCGGGAACGGCGGTCGCCCATGAAAAACACCGAGGTACCACCCCCGTGCCCTGTCTCTCCTGCAGCATCCGACCTACCGGGTCCTCGCCGTCCACCCAGTCGCACGCCGGAGCCCTCGAAGGGGTCACGTTGACCAACGTCCTGAGCACCGCCGGCAGTCGCGTCTGCACAAAGACCGGCCTGAGCCTCGTTCGACCCCCGAGCCACACCATCCACCGGATCGGCCTGACCCAATACGACGCCGTGAACCCTGAGGTTCGTGATCGCAGCGCCGACCGCGAGAAGTGGAGCCGCTGGGACACTCCAGGTGGCCGCACCCTCTATGCCGCCGACACAGCCATGGGCGCATACGCCGAGGTGCTGCCGTACATCCGCGAGAACCTACCGAAGACGATGCTCAGCACACTGTTCCCGGATGACGATCCCACCGACGGCGACGACCGGACGACGCTGGCCGATCAGGTGCGGGCCGAGATGCCCGCACCGACCCTCCGCGACAAGATCACCCAAGGATGGCGCGACATCCGCACTCACTACGAGTTGAAGATTACCAGCGGCGGGTGGTTCGTCGATGTGCTGACCGGCACCAGCATCCAGACCCTGAACCACGTGTTCGTTCCGGCCGGCGAAACGGTCGGCAGAATGACCGCCACCGACCTGACCGGTGAACAGCGGCAACTCACCACCAGCGTCGCCGAATGGGTCCGCAACCAGGTCCTCGACGACGGGTCACTGCCGGTGGGTATCAAGTACCAGTCCAAACATGGCTACGACATCCCCGCCTACGCGATATGGCTTCGCGCATTGGACGACGGCAAGTCACTACGCAGTGAACGCATCCGCATGGTCACCGCGAGCGCAGTCAAGAAGGACGACCCAGATCTACGGGAGGTCGCCGGCTGGTACGACCTCAAGGTTCTCTGACGGGGTCGGCTGCGTCGGTGACCGGCCGTCTGCTTGTGATTGCGGCCCGACGACTTCGACCTACCCGGTCTCGGCGGTGACGTCAGAGTGACCGTCCGGTCCTACTGACTGGCCACGTCGATCCGTCGATCTGCGCATCGTTCTGTCAGGTCATCACCCGATCTCCGATTCCCATCTCCAGCCCGTCGGAGCCGTTGACGGGTGATGCTGGCGTCGATCAGTCGCCGCTTGCGTGCTCTGTGACGTTCGGCCGCAGCTGGCGCGGCGCAGCGCGTCAAGCTGCAAAACTGGGTCTTGGCGCGATGTGCGCAGCGGTGAGCGGCGGACCGTCGAACTGCGCGGTGACCCCGGCCCCCCTGCGAATCGGTGGGTCTGCCGGATGGGGAAGGCGACTCGTGCTGACGGGTGGGAACGGCGCCCGCAGCACGAAGGCGCACCAGGCATAGTTGGCGACGGCGCGGTGCTGCGGGTGGCGGCTGATCTAGCGCTGGAAGCTATGCCCGGCTCGACTCAAACATGCGCGGATTGTTCCCACACTCGACGTGGTCAACGATTGGACGCCAGGCATCGGAGCCACGAGAATCCGGCCGTCCACATAGCGGCGTGTCTGCCGACGACTCGACGTATTGTCGGCAGGATGCCCGATCATGGGGATGCAGTCGGACAAGACATACGTGGTGGTCAGCCCCGGCGACGACCGGTTCCCAGGCGTTGAGCGGCTCATTGCACTCGGAGACCTCCACAAAACCACCCTTGGTGTCCTGCCGCACGCGGCGTACCGCCAGTACGCGGACGACGGAACAATCGTCGCCGCCGTGGATGGTGACATTCTGCTGGGCTACAGCGTTTTCGCTGATCGGAAAACACGGCAGGACTTAAAGCTGATCCACCTGTGCGTCGCACTTCACGGGCGCGGCCGCGGTGTGGCCCGTGCCATGATTCCAGCGCCAGGTATCTGTCCACGGCTGCGGGCCCGTCCATCACCGAACGCGACGGCGGCCGATGCGGGCTGTGCCACTCCCCTGGTTGCGAGTTCGACCATGTCGAGGGCGGTGGCTCCGACTCGGGCGACCTTCCGCCGCTGTGCTATCCGCTCCGCCACCGCGGCCCACCCGATCACTCACTCAAGCCACTTCCGCCCCGAGCCGGGGGCTGGTCGAGATGCGCCAACGCAGCGGCGGTACGTCGGTAGGCGCTCCGGATGTATTCCTCCAGTTTGCTCGCTCGACCCGCCACTGGTTGCGGCCGCCGATCTGGATGCCGATCAGGTCCCCGGAGCGGACTACGGCGTAGGCCTGGGACAGGCTTACCGCGAGCTCGGAGACGGCCGACAGCTGCAGAAATCTGGCCGCGGGCGGGGCGTTGCTCTTAGCCTGGATCCACCGATCGGGGTCTGACGGTGGGCTGGTTCGCTTCGGTTGATGTTGCTGGTTGCGGGCGCGTTTGTTCGGCCGGTCTGCCGGCTTCTCCGGGTGGTGCTGGTCGTTTC
>JAABUZ0100002820.1_pt1 | contig 27703 bp, 29 predicted proteins | sample 5562091 | NCBI WGS metagenome assembly JAABUZ01 (sample SAMN12813069, study PRJNA571459) | rock metagenome | isolation source: Antarctica rocks | place: Antarctica: Victoria Land, Linnaeus Terrace sud | collected 2015-12-21 | reverse complement strand
AGGGATCGCGTAGGCCATGCCAAGAAGATCATCGGTGAGCCGTGTGCGGGAAAACCGCACGCACGGACTCGAAAGGGGAATGAGGAACCGGACCCGCACGCGGGCACCGCGCCTCTGACTACCAATGCCTCAGTTCGCCCAGATGCTCGAGGACCGCGGCGTGCTGCTGGCCGACGGGGCGCACGGCACCAACTTCCAGGACATGGGCATCGAGCCCGGGGTGGCCGGGGAGGAGTGGGTGTTCGATGCCCCCGAGCAGGTCACCGCGCTTCACCGGCGCTTTGTCGACGCCGGCTGTGAGCTGGTGCTGACCTGCACCTTCGGCGGCTCCTCGGTGCGGTTGGAGGATGGCCCCCTGGCCGGCCGGGCCCGGGAGCTGAACACCCGCGCCGCCGAGCTCGCCCGCAACGCGGTCGGTGACAAGATCCTGGTGGCGGGATCGATCGGACCGACGGGCCAGCTCGCCGCGCCGTTCGGTCCGCTGACGCGCGACGCCTGCCTGGCGGCATTCTCCGAGCAGGCGCGGGCGCTCGCCGACGGAGGCGCGGACCTGCTCGTCCTGGAGACGTTCTTCGCCCTGGACGAGGCGCTGTGGGCGATCGAGGCGATCGGCGCGGTGACCGAGCTTCCGCTCGTGATGTGCTTCAGCTTCGATCAGGGGACCAAGACGATGATGGGCCTGAGCCCGGCTGACGTGACCGCGGCCACCCGGGCTCTGGGGCTGGCGGCCCTCGGCCTCAACTGCGGACGGTCGCTCGATGACACCGAGCAGCTCGTGGCCGAGTTCCTCGCGGCCGGCATGACCTGCCCGCTGTGGGTCAAGCCCAACGCCGGCGTTCCTGAGGTGGTCGCCGACGGGGTGGTGTATCCCGAGGATCCTGAGTCATTCGCGGCCCGCGTGGGACAGTTTGCCCGCCAGGGAGCGAACATCGTCGGTGAGTGTTGCGGCTCGACGCCGTCGCATCTTGCCGCCCTGGCCGGCGCGCTCGGCCGGTAGCCCGTCGCAGGCCGGCTCGCCTGTCGGTCGCGCGCTGACCAGGCGTGTCGACTGCGCGCTGACCAGGGCGGTCGGCTGCGCGCTGACCAGGGCGGTCGGCTGCGCGCTGACCAGGCAGACCGCGGCACCCACGCCGAACATGATCAGGATCTCGCTGGCATCAGGCCCGACCGTCGGAAACGCGAACAGGATCGGAAGCAGCCAGAGCAGCGACAGTCGCGGCCGGGCGATGGCCAGCGGCACCACAAGCAGGGCGAAGTAGTGAAGCCAGCTGATCGGCGTCGCGATCAGTCCGGTGACGATGCAGAGCGCAAATGATGCCTGGCTGCCGAGCCGCCGGCCGGCGGCCAGGCAGACACCCGCGCCCAGCAGTGTGAGGCACGCGGCGAGCGTCGACGCCAACGGCAGCGGCGCGCCACCGTTGAGCAGCAGCGCCATTACGCTGTAGCCGCGATCTTGCTGGGCGCCGGCCAGCGCCGCGAGCAATTCCCGATAGCGCGTGATCTGGTCAAACCCGAGCACCCCCCACGCGAGCAGGTTCATCGCCAGTCCCGCCGCCACGGCGTGCCCGAACGCCCGGTAGCGCCGGGTCGCGATCAGCCACAGGGCAAGCGGCCAGACGAACAGCTTGACCGAGATCAACAGCGCGATCATCACCCCGGTCACGAGCGGCGTATCCCGCCACCGCCACGCGACGGCGATCCCGAGCGCCAGCAGGAGAGTCACGTTCGCCGTCTCCCAACCCGAGAGGATCGACGGCCACAGCAGGCATGCGCCGTAGACCCGCCAGTCCCTGACCGCCAGCACACGAAGCGTGACCAGGATCGCGGCAAGATCCAACATCGTGAACGCTGCGCCCGCGACGTCACGGGGCAGCAGCGAGAACGGCGCAAGCACCAGCGCCGCCACTGCGGGGTAGACGAACGTGATGCCCCCGACCGCCGCCGAGTGCGCACCCACGTACGGGCTCAAGCCCGCGAACAGCCGGTGGCCCGCCCCCCAGGGCCCCTGGCTGTAGTCGACGGCCAGCAGATGCTCGGCGAGCAGCCAATGGAGCCGAAACAAGACCGCCATGAGCGGGAGGATCCCCAGGCCGCCCAACTCCATGGCCTGGATGACAGGCCGCAGCCGACGTCGCCCGCCCGCGTCGTCGTCGGCCCCGACGAGCGGGGATCTCATCTGCACTGGATCGGTCGGTCCTGCCGGTTGTCGTGACTAGACGTTTCGCTAGGCCAACCTGGACGAATGTCTCGGCGCCTCGAGCTCTGCTCCCTCGGGCCCGGCGCCGGCTGAGCAGTCGGAGGCCTCGCTCTACGGGTCGGTGGGCGGCTCGCGCAGAGGCGCGAGCCGGTCTCGCAGCCGCCGCAGATCCGAGTCCGCGAGCCCGTGGGCGCTGAGCCACGCCGCTGAGCCGCCGAACCGCTCATCGACGAGCTCCAGCACGCGTTCCATCGTCCCGGGGACCGGGGCATGCCGGCGAGGGTCATGCCCCTCGAGCTCAGCCCGATAGGTCGGCGAGCTGACCAGCCGCTCGAGGATCGCCTCGATCCGTTCGGCGGTGGCGAGGTAGTCCCCGACGATCGCCGCTCGATCAACGCCGGCGGCGTCGAGGGCGAGCGCGACGACGACGCCGGTGCGATCCTTGCCGGCGGCGCAGTGAACCAGGACGGCGCCGTCGGCCTGCGCGATCGTGCGCACCGCTCCGACGATCGAGTCGGGCCGGCGGCGCAGGTAGCTCATGTAGGCGCCGACGACCGGTGACTCGGCGGGAAGCTTGTGCTGATCGGGCTCCCCCCACGGCTTGACCGTCCCCGCCTCGAGGTCGGTGTTGCCACCGTCATCGGGGTAAAGAGACCGGTGCTCGATTCGCACGGCGTCCTCGGCGGTCAGGGGGCCCGGGCCCTCGGACTCGACCTCGACGTGGGTACGCAGGTCAAGCACCACCTCGAGCGTCTCACGGTCGACCAGCCACCGGATGTCCCGTTCGGTCAAGGCCTGAAGGTTGTCGGCTCGCAGCAGCACACGGGGTACGACGGCACGCGCATTGGCGGTGCCGTCGAGATCCAGCCAACGAGGAGGGTGAGGGTCAGCCGTGTCCACTGTCAGGCGTCGCTCATCAGGTCAAGACGCCGCGCGCGACGAGCGGCCGGCCTGGGGCACGGTACGCTGACCCGATGGAGCCCACCGCGCAGGCGATCTGGTCAGAGTCGGGGACGGCAGCGCGGCGCTCGACGCAATCGTGTTCGACACCCCGAGCAGCTCGAAGGTCACGGTCGCGGTGATGGATCCTCACCGCGGTCCGGTGTTCCGCACGGTGCACCCCAACGCCCTGTCCGAGCGCCCGCAGGAAGGTGCGCACGATCGAGCGCTCCGTCTCCTTGTGCGCCGGACACCCCCGCCGGCCCGTGGCGACACGCGTGGCGCGGCACGCGGAGGTCAGGGGCGTGCCGGCTACACACGATCGGCCACGCACCGCTCGACGGGTAGGTGACCCGTCCGGGGGTCGGCCCCACGGTCTGGTCGGCCCCACTATGACCGCACCAGACCCGGAATGAGGACCAGCTTGTGAGGCGCACCAGTGCGCTGGCGCTCCCAGGCCGGCGCGACATCCTCGAGACTGACCCGGTCAAGATCAACCGCTATCTCCCCGTCCGCCGCGTGCCGGGCCAGGCGCCGGTACGCCGAGTGACGCTCCTCGCGCGGCACGTGGTAGTTGGCATAGCCGAGGATCGCCATCGCCTTGCTGCGCAGAATGTCCGCCGGGAAGCTCGCCTCGGCGCCCGCGCCGTTGCCGACCTGGACCAACCGAGCCCCGCGCTTGGCGGCCTGAACTGCGAGCGCGGCGGGAGCGCCCCACAGCAGGTCCAGGATCACGTCCGCTCCCATCCCGACAGCCTCGGCCATTCTTTGCGGGCTGTCAGCGGCTGCGAGCTCGACGCTGGCATCGGCTCCGAGCTCGGTCGCGCGCCGCAGCCGGTCTGGGTCCCGGCCGGCGGCGATCACCTTCCCCGCGCCGAGCAGCTTTGCCACCTGCACCGCGATCCGCCCCACGGTGCCGGTCGCGCCCAACACCAGCACCGTCTCGCCCGGGGCCAATTTCGCTCGCCACTGCAGCGACAGCCAGGCCGCGAGCCCGGCGTTGCCGAGCGCCGCGGCGACCGCGTCGTCCAAGCCGGCGGCAGCTCGACGATCGCGTCTGGTTCGACCAGGGTTCGCTCAGCGGCGGCCCCGTACGGCGCGACATGCGAATCGAAGTAGACGCGGCGGCCGTCGGGCAGGCACCCGACGCCGTCCAGGCCGACCACACACGGCAACGACTCTGGCTTCACATAGAAGTCGCCCGAGCTGACCAGGACGTCGAACGGGTTGACGCCTGCCGCACGGACATCGAGGACGAGCCGTCCTCCGGTAGCGACCGGATCCTCGAACTGGCCGTAGCGAGGCGTTCCGTACTCCTGCAACACCGCAGCGCGCACGCTCGCAGCCTAGCCGCTAGGTCGGGGATGGGGCCGGCTTGCCCCCGCCTCAGGCGACGTCCCAAGGCCGTTCCCGCTCTCGCTCCAGCCAAGCACCGCGCGTAGCGTGCCTCGCACCAGGGGCTGGAGCACCCACGTATCTGGATACAGTCGGCCGCGATGAGAACCATCGCCGTCGAAGAGCACTTTGCCACTCCGGCGATCCTCGACGCGACGGGCGGCAGCGCCCGGCTTGCCCGGATGCGCGCGTCGCTGGCGCAGGACCTGACGGACCTGGGGGAACGACGACTGGCGGCGATGGACGCTTCGGGGATCGACGTGCAGATCCTCAGTCATTCCGCGACGCCCAGCATCTCGCACCTCCCGCCCCAGCAGGAGGTCGCACTGGCGCGAGATGCCAACGATCGCCTGGCAGCGGCCGTCGGCTCGCATCCGGATCGATTCGCGGGTCTCGCGCTGCTGCCGATGACCGACCCGGAGCTGGCGACGGACGAGCTCGAGCGAACGATTACGCAGCTCGGCTTCGTCGGCGGGATGATCCATGGCTCGACCCGTGGCAGGTTTCTCGACGATCGTCGCTTTGATGGCCTGCTCGAGAGATTCGCCAGCCTGGGCGTCCCCCTCTACGTGCATCCGGCCGCTCCCGTCGCATCGGTTCAAGCGGCGTACTACTCTGACCTGGAGCCCGAAGTCCAGCGGGTTCTCAGCATGAACGGATGGGGATGGCACGCAGAGACCGGGCTGCACGTCCTTCGCATGACCGCCGCAGGGGTCTTTGACCGCCATCCCGATCTGCAGCTGGTGATCGGCCACATGGGCGAGATGCTGCCGTTCATGCTCGGCCGCATCGACAACACGCTCCTGCCCGAGATCACGGGGCTGGATCGACCGATCTCAGAAGTCCTGCTGTCGCAGGTGCATCTGACCACGAGTGCCCTCTTCACGCTTGCGCCCCTGCTGTGCGCGCTGATGACGTTCGGAGCCGATCGCCTCATGTTCGCCGTCGACTGGCCATTCAGCGCGAACGACCTGGGACGACAGATGCTCGAGCAGGCACCCTTACCGGCCCACGACCTCGAAAAGATCTCTCATGGCAACGCCGAGCGCATCTTCCGGCTCAGCCCGCCGCCTTCGGGGAACGCTGGCGGCACGACGAGCGAGCCCGCCACCCGCAGGTGAGAGAGTCCTCCCTTCGCGGCGGCGCGGTCGGTGACCGCGGGGCTGCGACAGTCGTTCGGCGCGGGAGTGCCCGCGACGCGATCGGCGATGTAGCTCAGCGCGGTAGGAAAACCGGTCAGCACGTACGCGATGTGGTCGCAGGCGTCCGACGTCGTGACGTGCACGCGTCGAGCAGGCAGTCGTTCTGGCTGGCGGCCACCGCCGTGCGGCCGGTGGCGCTGAGGTACTGGCCGACGTTCCACTGCGGGTAGGAGCGTTCCAACGCGGCCATCAACAGCTGAATCGCCCCAGCTTCGAGGCGCCAGCGGTGAGCACCAGCATGAACACCAGCACGCAGACAGCCATCAGCACGATGCCGAGACGTTCACGAAGACCGTGTTGCAGTTCTCGCAGACGCTCGGCGCCGGCGAGCTCTCATGAGGGTCGCCAATTATGACGGCCGGCTCGTCCTGATCACCTCCGAGATCGGCGGGCAGCTGGAGGGAGCCCGGGCCATCGAGGTTCACCGAGCGAGCGACGGCACGATCCCCGCCGAGCCCGATCGGGCCTACGGAGCTGCCTCCAACGGACGCAGGACCACTGGGACCAGGTGCGGGCGCTTGCCGAGCAGCCGCCCCAAACCGCCGAGGTCACGATCGACTGCGATCAGGTGAGGTCACCCCCGCCACGCCCACGCCAGATCTTCGGCGTCGGCGTCAACTACACCGATCACGGCGCCGAAGCCGATATGGCGGTGCCCGAGGTTCCGCTGATCTTCACCAAGCTCTCCACCGCCGTCACTGGACCCTTCGGTCCGATCGCCCTTTCGACGAAAACCGTGGATTGGGAGGTGGAGATCGCGGTGGTCATCGGCCGTCCGGCGCAAGCTGTCGCAATCTCTGCGGCGTGGGATTTTCGTGGCCGGCACCACGGCCGGTCAAGACCTCTCTGACCGCGACATCCAGTGGCGACCGCAGGCAACCCCCAGTTCGGCTTGGGCAAGTCCCTGGCCGGCTTCGCTCCCCTCGGCCCGATCCTGGTCACCCCCGACGAGTATCCGGATCGCGATGACATCGAGCTGTCGTGTCTGCTCAACGGGGAGGAAGTGCAGCGCAGCAGCAGTGGACAGATGCTGCTGAGCATCCCGGAGATCATCTCCTATCTCAGCGGTATCGTGAGCTTGGACCCCGGAGACGTGATCTTCACCGGGACGCCGGCCGGGATCGGCATGACCCGCAAGCCGCCGCGGTACCTGCAGCCCGGCGACACGTTGGACACCTTCGTAGCGCTGGCCGGCAGCATGTCGCATACCTTCACTGCGGCCCCGGTGCCGCAGGAGGCAGGCCGCGAGGCGATCAAGTAAATCTCGAGGAGAAGACTGTATGTCCAGTTCAGCCGGTCCCCTGCACCACGTAACGCTCAAGACCAACCGGCAGCAGGACATGGCCGACTGGTACGAAACGGTCGTGGGCATGAAGCTCAACCACTACGGCCCGTTCGGAGCATGGCTGACCAACGACTCGGCCAACCATCGCGTCGCGCTGCTCGTGGCTCCTGGACTCGACGACGACCCATCGCGTCGCGCTGCTCGTGGCTCCTGGACTCGACGACGACCCCGGCAAGATCGCTCACACCGGGATGCATCACCTGGCTTTCGAGTACCCGGACATCGACGCCCTGCTGTCCACCTACGAGCGACTCAGGAATGAGGGGATCATCCCGCACGCATGCCTGGATCACGGGCTGACGACCTCGCTGTACTACGTGGACCCGGACGGCAACAGCGTGGAGCTCCAGGTCGACAACTTCGGTGACTGGGAAGCGTCGAGCGAATGGATGCGCACGGCTCCGGAGTTCCAGAGCAATCCGATCGGGGTGAACACCGAGCCGCAGCGGCTGCACCAGGCGTGGAAGGACGGGGCTAACGGCGCCGAGTTGCATCGGCGAAGCGTCGCCGGCGAGTTCGATCCCGGGACTCCGCTCGACCTGCGCCTTCCCCCGAGGCCGACGACGTGAAGGGCCCGACGATCTGAAAGCAGCCCGAGCGGTGACCGCCGGTCGCCGGTCCGCCGTGATCTCGGCCGCGGCGGCGGATCAGCCGGCCGTCAGGGACGAGCGGCCGGTCCGAGGCTCGTCGACGGTCGGCGCAAGGCTCTTGACGACCTCGCGCTCGTTGCTCTCCAGGTGCTCGGTCAGGGCAGCGGCCATCGCTGACGGATCGCGAAGGGGCGGCATCCAGCAGCGGCTGATGGCGATCGTGGGTGAGCGGGTGAACAGCACGTCGGGTTCTATATAGACGACCCGCAAGTAGCGCTCGACGGCGTGCCAGAGCTCCGCGATCATGCGCTCCAGTCGGGACGACGGTACCGGCGCGAGCAGGGCTCGATGGAAGGCGCTATGGCTGCTCCAGAAGGACGGTCCGGCGGATGATTTTCATCGTCGCCACGGAGCCGGGTCGTCGGAGTCGACCGCCTCCCCGCTCACCGCGCGCAGCTCGCTCTCGAGCCGCAAGATGTTCTCGCGCCTGCGGTGAGACCCGGGGCCGCACGCGCGGCGGCATCGACTTCTATCAATCTTCGAAGGCGGTAGATCTCCTGCAGATCCTCAAGTTCCAGCGGAGCCACGATCGCGGTGCGAGCCGGGCGCAGCACCACCAGTCCCTGGCCGGCGAGTCATCATCGAGCATAGATCAGGCTACGCAGGCACGGGCCTGCACGCATTCGCGAGAGGTCTTGAACGGCTAGGGCAAAGCTGGGGGATAATGCACGTCATGCCACGATCACAGCCGGGAGCCGGGTTGGGCTGCTCGCGCTCGTCCGGTCACATTCCATCGCCGACGCTCGAACCCTCGGCGCTCGAGCCAGGCCGCCGGCCGGGTGATCGATGACCGATCCGCCGGCGCTAGCTGACGTCACGCACGAGTACGTGGACGCCGGCGGCCTGCGCACGCACGTCGCACTGGCCGGACCGCCGGATGCCCCGCCGATCCTGCTCGTCCACGGTTGGCCGCAGAACTGGTGGGCGTGGCGACGCGTGATCCCGGCTCTCGCCAAGGGGTACCGGGTGATCGCCCCGGATCTGCGCGGTCACGGATGGACCGAGGCCCCCCCGGCGGGCTACGAGAAGGCTCAGCTGGCGACAGATCTGATCGCCCTGCTCGACGCGTTGAAGATCGAGCGGACGACCTGGGTAGGCCATGACTGGGGCGGCTGGACGGGGTTTCTGGCTGCGCTACGAGCGCCCGAGCGGATCGAGCGAATGCTCGCGCTGTGCATTCCGCATCCCTGGGTCCGACCACATCCGGGACAGTTGGCTCTGCTCGGATATCAGGGGCCGATCAGCCTGCCAATCCTCGGCCCACGGATCGCGAAGCAGATGATCCGCTTGATCCTGCAGAGCGGACGGGGGGGCGAACCGCTCACCGACGCCGACATGGAGATCTTCGCCGAGCACATCCCGCCTCAGGTGACCGTGGCCATGTACCGGACCTTCCTGACCCGAGAACTGGCGCCCATCGCTCGCGGCCGCTACGCCGACGCCGTGCTCGAGGTCCCCACCACAGTGCTGGTCGGAGAGCGCGATCTGGTGACCAGGACGACGCCGAGCGGTCCCGTCGACGGCCAGCCGCAACTTCGAGTCGAAGTTCTCCCCAAGCTCGCGCACTGGGTACCCGAACAGCGGCCACAACCCATCATCGAATGGATCAACCGCTAGCCCGCTGGGCTGCCGCTCAGCTCAGTATCGGGCGAAGTCAGGATCCGGAATCTGTCGTCGTCCCTGCCGACGGCCATGCTGCGGCTCGTAGCTGGGCTGGCGTCGTGCCCAGCCTCTCGTAGCTGGGCTGGCGTCGTGCCCAGCCTGGACTCCACGGGCGAAAGTCTGCCGGACGCGCAGGGGGCAGTCCCCCGGCTGTCGCGCCGGGGCTGTCCGGTGGTCGCAGGTCTCGCGCCAAAGCGGATACGCTCCGACCCGAACCGAGGTGTCGCACTCGCCGATCGCGCTGGGCTCACAGATTGCGATCTTGAGGGCCAATTCTGATGCCCAATCTGCTCATCGGGGTTAGCGGCCGGACTGCTGCCAAAGCCACGGGCTCCAAGCGTCCCCATCCCGCGGCTGCTGTCTCACGCGCCCGCCGGTCGCGCCAGCCAGCGGATCGGAGGTTCGCGGCGTGGGACGCGTGATCGGGCTGGTGGTCACGCTCGCGCTAGCGGACTCATTGAACCCCTCAACGATCGCGCCGACGCTGTACCTCGCCGCCGGCGAACGCCCCCTCAGACGAGTGCTCGGATTCGCCACCGCGGTTCTGCTCGTACAACTCGCCGCCGGCCTGATCATCCTACTCGGCCCCGGTCGGCTGCTGCTCTCAGCGCTCCCGCAAATCAACCCAGCTACCACACACTGGATCGAGACAGGGCTAGGCCTCGCGCTGCTGCTCGCCGCCGGCCTGCTCTGGAGAAAGCGCCACTCGCTCGCGCGCAAGGACATCCCCGACCCCAACGCCCAGCAGAAGTCCAGCTGGTTGATGGGCGCCACCGTCATGGCCATCGAACTACCCACCGCGTTTCCGTACTTCGCCGCGATCGCGGCCGTCCTGAGCTCAGGCATCAACTCCGCGGGACAGGTCCTGATCCTCGTCCTGTTCAACCTCTGCTTCGTGCTCCCTCTGATGGCAATCCTGGCCACGCTGCTGCTCGCCCGCCACCAAGCGCAACAGATCCTCGGCAAGTGGCGCGACTTCCTGCAGCGCCGCTGGCCGACGGTGGGCGCCACCACACTGGGGCTCGCCGGCCTCTACGCCATCCTGCTGGGCGCGACCGGCTTGGCGGCCACGGGCTCGGGACATCTCGCCCACACCATCCGCCACCTGCACCAGGCCCTGCACCCCTGAAACCCGAGCCATGCAAGTGAAACACACGGCGGGACAGTCAGGACATACTGGTGTGGGGGTGCAGCATCCGTGCTCCGAATTGGAGCTGGCCGAGCCTAGCGTGGCAGAGACCGCTCGCAGCCTGGGCAGCTGTTGGTCATCACCGGGTCTGCTAAGTCGGCCTCAGCGAGCCAGTAGATGCGATGGCGCCCCGAGCCCGAAACGCGGAACGTGGTTCCGCAGGGGCACTGCCATGTCGATCGTTGCCGGCTGCTGCTCTGTCGGCGGCGCCAGCGCGCCGCTATAAAGACGATCGCCAGCGCCGCGATGACGGCCACGGTACCGATCTCGCGAGGCGACGTGCCGGGCTGAGCCTCATGCCGGCGACTCAGAGGCGCCCAGCGCCGCTTGACTCGGCTCGAGCGAAAGCCGCTGCTGATGTTCATCGCACTACCGTACTGCCCGGAACCGAGGATGCGGCGGCTCCCCGCAACCCGATGACAGTGCCTGCGAGGCCGAGTGGTTGAGCCTCCGGCGCGCCGATAAGTGAGACCCGTGTCCCAGTAATGGTTTCGGTTGTCGTCTCAGCGGGCAGGTCTGGGCTATGCCCAAACAAACCAAGAAGGCTGCACCTAGAAAGTTCACCACTGTCGTACGGGACGCTGTCACTGGGCGCTTTCTGCCCAAGAAGGCCGCCAAGCGACGGTCTGCAAGCACCGTGACCCAGCGGATCCGTCTGGGTCGCAGAGGCTCAAAGAACAAGCGAAAGTAGTAAGGGCTGAGAGGAGCAATCGTCAAGAGTTGTCAAATTGGACGACGAGGAAGAACAGACGGCGACCTTTCGGCCGTCGTCGTTTCGTCAGTGACCTTGCCGGCGGTCTTGGGCCACTGCTGCTTCGGCGTGCGGATGGTCGGCCGTAGCGTTCCTTGTGGGGGGTTCCGGGCGGCGCGGAGGTGGGTGAAGAGCACCGCCTCGAACGGGCTCTACATCGGTCTTCTGACGACCTAGCGGAGCTAGGGACTTCGGTGTCCACAGGTAGGCAATTGACCCGCGATCTGCAGCTCACAGCCGGACCTCGATGCCGTGTCCAGCGGGGGTTGTTTGACCCCCGTCGCTCCCGCTCTTTGCCTTCCCGACGTTACGTCGGCCTCCACGCGGCGGAGAACCGCGACGGCAACGCAAGCAGGACTCGACGCTGTCCAAGCGCGGATTGGACCCCTGGTATTCGCCACTATCGGGACCGGCGACATCGACCGTCTCACGCTGGATTCGAGCGTCCCGCATGCCGCGCGAAGCGGGTCAGCCGTTCCTTGGTGCCTGGATGCACGCCCGGACCCCGAAGCAGGTGCCCGGTAGCCGATCGACCAGCGGGAAGGCAAGTTGCGAATCAGCAACTGATCGCCTTCTCGGCGCCGGTGGTGAACCATCGTTCGAGTGCTTGGTCGTAGTGTGGCGCCACGTACAGGCCACGCCGGGGGCCGCACTCGAGAATCCTCGGGTGAGGAATGTGCTGGTGATCGCTGCGGGTAGGGCACCGGCGAGGTGCGGGCGCCGCTGGGTCCAGTCCAAGCAGGATCGAGCGAAGATCCGCCGGCTGGGGCGCAGCTGGTCGAGATCAATGCCCAGGGCGACGATCAGTCGCTCGCCGTGGGCGGTGAGCGCGTGGTCGCGGTCGTCGGTGCTGTGCAAGGCCCTAGTCGCGAGCAACCGGTCTCGCAGCTCGACGCCGCGACGCCCCGCGAGGTGGTCATAGCAGGTGCGGGCCTCAGCCATGACGGTCGCGTCGCGGTGCTGGCGCAATGTGCGAAGCGGCACCTCTGGCGCGACCTGGGCGAGCGCCTCGAGGACCGTCGCGACGTGCGGGCCGGCGAGCTCGTGGTAGCGGTGGCGTCCCTGCACCCGAACGCGAACAAGTCCGCCCTCGACCAGCCGGCGCAGGTGCGCGGTCGCGGTCGCCGGCGACACGCCGGCCTGCCGCGCCAGCTCGCCGGCCGGCAGCGCCCGGCCGTCAGCCAGCGCGGTGAGCATCGCTGCGCGGGCCGGATCACCGAACAGAGCTCCTGCCGCCGCCAAGTCGACTCCGCGCGTTGCCCGGTCATGCTCGACAGGATGACGCAAGCACGCTTTGATCGCCAGCGTAACGTCACGGCCCTACTATCGCGCCGATGACCACAGACCCGATCACCCCGACCGCCACTCCCGACGACGCGGCGTTCGTCTACCGCGAATGGGACCGGCGCACTCGTGCCCTGGACATTGACGCGCTACTCGAGCTCTACCTGCCAGACGCCGTCCTGGAGAGCCCGCTGATACCGCGGATCCTCGACCAACAAAGTGGCGTGCTCACCGGCCACGAACAGATCCGACCGTTCTTTGAGCGCGGAACCGATAAGCGCCCCAACGAGCTCGTGCGCTTCTACCGGACCGGCCGCTACCTGTTCGACGGACAAACCCTGACCTGGGAGTACCCCCGCCAGACCCCAACCGGCGACCAAGTCGATCTCGCCGAGGTCATGGACCTCCAGGGCCCCCAGATCGCCAACCACCGCATCTACTGGGGCTGGTTCGGAGCACCGCTCCTAACACCTTCAAGCCCATAACCGCGCCGAGGAATCCGAGGCGACCGCAGATAGCGCAGTCACGGGGCGCGCGGCCGCATTTTGACGTCCACATGACGATCGCGCTAGGGGACGGTGGTGGCGCTCAGGATGACTGCTCGTCGGTAACGATGAGCACCCCGCTGGGATGGTCGAGTGCTGGCAGCGTGCGTCGAGCGGCGTCGTCTACCTGAACCCGCGGTGGTGAAGGGAGTTCTGTCTCGTAGTAGGTGCTTGGTCCGTAGAACTGGCCGTAACGGATGACGACACCGCCAGCGTCAAGCACAGCGTGTTCGTGTTCTTTGACTGCTGCGCCGCCGTCACCGGGTATCGGCCAAGCAACGCTCTGGGCGACGAAGCGCGCAGCGCCGGCGGCTTTGGCCGCGGCGAGCAGGTTGTGAGTTCCTTGGCGACGCATCCGGGCGTTGGCGCCAGCCAGTTCGGGGATGCGTGCGGGGTCGTCGGGCAGGTTGGTGAGCTGGTGGAGAACCGCGTCGGGCCCGAAGCCGTTCACCGCCTCTGAGAGGGCGTCGAGGTCGAACACGTCGCACACCACCGGGCCGGCCCCCAACCCACGCAGCCGTTCGTTCAGCCATGCCCCAGCTGCGGGCGATTGGGTGAGCGCCCAGCCCTCTTCGATGATCAGCTGACATTTGCCCGCCCACGCGCCGAGGTGGTCAAGCTCGCCCGACACCCGCGCGCGGCGTAGCCGCTGCACTTGCCGCTCGACGTATTCGACCGTGGCGAGCATCAGCGCCGGTGTGAGCCGCTCCGAGAGGCCGGTGAAGTCGAACATCGTGAGCGGCGTGTCCGCGGGCACGGTGGTCGCCTCATCGGCAATGTGCGACAAGGATCCGCGTTCGCCGTAGGGCTCGAGGCGAAGCAGCAGCGACTGGAGCCGGTCGGCGTTCGCACCGGTGAGCCCGCCGGCACCGGCGCGGGCGGTGAGCGCGTCGATCAGCAGCTGCTCGCGCGGGCGCTCTCCGGTTTCCGCCGAGACCCGGTAGGCCGCTTCGATGCCGGTGCGGATCAGGGTCTCCTCGTCAGAGTCAAGCGTCCGCACGCGGCCTTCGGGGTCGTGCGCGTGCCCGATCAGCAGGGCGTGCAGGGCGAGCAGCAGCTCGGTCTTGTGTGCCGGGACGCGCGCGGGTCAGCGACGTCCCACGGGCAGATCACGTCCCCGCCGCAGTGGCCGACCTGCACCCGTCGGGCGCCGGGGATCAACGAGGCGAGCGTGTCGTAGTGCCCGGTGCCCTTCGTGTTGCCGTGCTCGTCGGGAGTCGATGAGCGGTCGAGGATGAAGGTGCGGCCACCCTGCGCGATGTAGCGCAGGCACAGCGCGTTGGTGAGCACTGTCTTGCCGCCGCCGGAGGGACCGACGATCAGCGTCACCCGCCGCGGATGGACGGGATCGAACGGGTCGGCACGTTCCAGCGTGCCCCCTGGGTCGGCGGTCCCGACGATGACTCCGCCCGGGGAGCCGCAGCGGCTTGAGGTCAGCGCGACGCAGTGCGCGATGTTGCGCTGCGCGTAGCTGCGCGTGGCGCGCAGCTCGTCGACGCCGATCGGCAGCGTGGAGGTGAAGCCGGGCAGGCACAGTCGCCGCCCGCCGATCACCCTGGCGTTGGTGAGGGCGTGGAACTCTGATGCGGTCTGCTTGACGGTGCGTTTGAACTGCTCGAGCCGGCCGTGTGGGTCGCGGATTGAGCAGTAGATCCCGACGCGGTAAACGCTCGCGCCGATCTCCGCGGCGAGCTCGGCGTCGATGACCGCGGCCTCCTCGAGTGCTTCGTGTTCGTCGGAGCCTACGATCCGGTCGCGTCGCTCCTTGTACATCACGGCAGCGCGCAGTCGCTTCCAGCGCCGACGCTGGCGTGCCTGCTCGCGGGCGCGGCCGCCGACGCCGATGTGCACGGCGAGCGTCGCGGGGAGCGGACAGCACAGCAGGTGCGCGAGCCATGAGGAATCGGTGTGCGCGGGCGGAGATCCGAGGTGCAGGATCTCCTCGAGCGTCCCGTCGGCATGGCGCAGCCAGCCGGGATCCTCACCGGCGTCGATCCCGCACACGGCGCCCTCACAGCACGCCTCGAGCAGCCGGTGCCTGACCGCGGCCGCCTCCGGCACGGAGGTGGCCGCGGCGACCTCGCAGCAGACGGCGAGCGCGTTGAGGTCACACTCCTCTTCTGCTGCCGGATGAAGGCGCTCCCAGAGCAGCGCGAGCGTCTGCGTGCCGTCCAGCCGGTACGTGTCGATGCCGGCTGCGCGCAGGGCCGCCTCGATCTGCGACGTTATCCGGGTGCTGTCGATCGCCGCCTCGCGGTGCGCTGACCACAGCGTCTGACCGCGCGAGCGGGCTGCGAGTGCCCGCAGCTGCTCACGCGGATCCTCAAGGCCTGGCAGGTACGGGACCGCGACCCACCAGCGCGCCGCGACCGCGGGCTGCTCGGCGCCGGCAGCCGTGCGCACCGTCTGCTCGGTTGCGGCCAGCAGGAACTCGCGCGCGGTCGCGAGGTCGTCTCGCCCTGCGGCACGGTCAGCTGCGGCGGCCACGACGCTCAGCCCGCGGTCCACCTCTAGGGCCTCGTCCATCGGGACCGGGTCGGTCTGGGCGTAAACGACGATCCCCTGGTGATCAGGGATCGTGCGGCACACGTTCGCATACGCGCGCTCGATCGTCGCCAGCGCGCCCGGGTCAGCAGTAACGGTGTTCGGGACCCGCTCGCACTCGATCAACCGCACGTAGTGCCCGCCGGTAGTGACGACCAGCCCGTCGGGCTCGACCAGCGACACCGGCAGCAGTTGCCCCAGCGAGCCGGTCAAGCGCCCGCCCCCTCGAGTGTGGGCTCGAGCTCGGTGTCGGCGGCAGGGACGGCGTCGAGCACGAAGCCGTGCCTGTCGGGCTTGATCGGAGGCGCAAGCTCCTTGGGCTGGCGGCGGAAGCGGTAGAGCGCCAGCAGGTACCGACCTGGGCCGATCGTCTGGCCCTGCAGCGCGAGCGCGATGCTCGCGCAGAACGCGAGCAATAAGACGACGACTGTGACCGTGGCGCGGACGCCGAAGGGTGAGATCCGCACCGAGCCGTAGAGGACCCCCCCGGCGAGTGCGAGCGCGACCCACCCGGGCCACGTAAGCCCGTAGTAGCGCTCGCGGTCGTTGAGCCGTCTAAGCGTCGGTGTCATCGCTTCCCCCGGCCGGGTCGGCTCCCACCGGGCGGCGGCGTGAAGTTCCGCGCCGGCGGTTGCTGCTTCGGGGCTGCCGCGCGCCCGGGATGCGGCGAGGCGTTGCGCTGCTGCGCTGCGCCCGGACGCGTCGCGGAAGACGCTGTTTTTCGTGCCGCCGGGCGCTCGCGAGTCTGCACAGCGCTTCCCTGGCTGTTAGCCCCAGCCGCAGTAGGCGGTCGGCTCGAACCGCCGGGGAAGCCCTGCGCCGGTGCGGGCGCCGACCGCTCCGACGCGCGGCGTGACTCAAACCGCTGACCAGACTCCCGGGCGGCGCCCGCTGGCGCCTGGGCGGTGGCCTTGCCGGCTGCCGCGTACCAGCCGGCAGTCCCGGATTTCGCCATCCGCACGGCGACCGCGCCCGCGCGTGACCGGCCAACGAGAGCCGCGGTGTGCGGGCCCGCAACGGCCGCCGCAGCACGCCCACCGGAGGCGGCGGTTCCGATCACCCCATGCCGGCTGACGTAGCCGACCGCGCGGCCGCCGCGCACGACGGCGGCGCCACCGGCGCCGGCGCTTGCGAGCTCCCCGGCCGCGCCACTGGCCGCCCGGCCGACCTTCGCGCCGAAGCGCCGCATTGAGCTCACGGCGCTCGATTGCGGCGCTGCCGCGCGAGCAGCCCCAGGAGACCCGCGGTGGCTGAGCGCAAGCAGCCCGCCGAGTTGCATTCGCAAGAGGCCCATCGCCTCGCGGGCGGCGCGCAGGCAGATCCACAACGACGCGGCGCCTGCCACCGCGAGGAGCACCCCACCGAGCAGCGCGCCGACCGAAGTGTGCCCGGCGATCAGCGGCCCCGCGGTGCCCGCGTCGCCGATCAGCAGCGCGCCGACTGCGAACAGCGTCGCCCACACGACGGGCAGAGCGATCAGCATCGCGACCGCCGAGGCCCAGGCGCGCGCCACCGCGGCGCCGGAGTCCGTCGCGACCAGCCCGATCGTGATCGGCCCGGTCGCGTACAGCAGCGCGCCCAGCAGGATGATCACAACCTTCAGAAAGATCAGGGCGAGCAGCTCGATCGCCACGAATGCCATCAGCGCCAGGTCCACGAGCTGCCACCCGCCGAGCGCGACCCCGTCGACCGCGTACAGCATCAGCTGATGTAGTCCGCTTGCGACTTGCCGCAGCGTCAGCACCATATGCGTGGCGGTGTCCGTCATCGCGGCCAGCTCGGTCCACCAGTACGGATAGGAGACCAGCAGGGCAGTGATCCCCAGCACCCGCGCGAGCGGTACGGCCACATGCCTGGCTTCCCCGAGCATTGCGCGCGTGGTCCCGTAGAGCAGCGTCAGCGGCAAAAGTCCGACGCCGATCCAGGTGAACAGGTCGCGCAGCGCATTGATCCCGCCGAACCCGTACACCGTGTGCCCCGTGGGGCTGGTCACGGTTCCGGCGTAGTTCGGGACCGCGACGATCCACTCCATGATCTGGACCCCCGCTGTCGCCCAGGACCGCGGGATCAGCATCCGCACGAGAGCGCCGACCGTGGTCAGGATGAACTTACTCGCCAGCCCGATCGTCCAGCTAAACGCGCCGAGCACCGCATGGCCGATGGTCCCGAAGATGTCCCCGAGAATCCCCGCCGTCACCAGCGGCATGTGCAACCCCGTTACAGCCGCCCCCGCCGGCGCGGCGGCTGCAAGCGAGATCGCGCCTGCAAGCGCAGCCGTCGTCGCGATCGTTCTGACCTGACGCATCAGTGCTGACCCGCGTCAGGCGAGGATCGCCGGGATCACGATCAGGATCAGCATGATCCCGCCGATCACCCGGAACAGATGATCGGGCGCGCGCTGTGAGCCGGCGATCATCAACCCCGCGATCAGCACCAGCACCAGGCCGATGCCCGTGCCGATCAGCCACTCCCAGTTGCTCGTCAACGTCGAGATCAACGTCTTGAACGCGCTGGCGCCCGCAGGCGCCGTGCCGTTCAGCCCAGCCGCGCGAAGCGCAGCCATGTCAGCGCCTGCACCCGCAAGGACCACCATCGCGGCCACGGTGAGCGTGGAACGGCGAACCCAATCTTTCATCGAAGCCTCCTCCTCCTCCGTAATAGCGATTAAGAGCGGACAGTATCAGACAAAGGCTGCATTGGGTCTCGCACCCGTAAGGTTTTATCCGCTACTAACCGCGCCTGATGGAGTTAAGGCCATCGGGATGACCCGCGCATTTCGCTCCTGGGTAGCCTTGGCGACTGCCGATCCAGCCACGCCGGCAGGGTGCCTCACAGCATCTGCTGATCGCATCGCCGAGCAGCAGCCGGCGGCAGTTCCGGAGGTTCCCCCTCGCCGATCGCCTGAACGGGTCAACAGCGCTGACGCTACGCGTCTGAGCCCGGTAGACAGGCGTCCGTAAAGCCCCCCGTCACCGAGAATCTCAACGGGCAGTCTTACGGGACACGCGGCGCCAAGCGGCCTGGACAGGCCCGGTGGCTACAGCCGTCTCCGGCTGGGGTTCCTTGGCTTCCGGGAACGCCGCGCCCGGTCTTCAGGACACACGCGACGCTAACGCTGCTGGTCGGTAAGGGCTTGAGGCTCACGGCATCGTGGTGGTGCGCGGCCGCGTTACACGCCGCGGGAGGAGACGCTCGATAATGCCCGCGCGGTCGCGTCGGCTAGGGGGAACACTTCGGAGACGCGGAGTGTTGCGATCGTGATCCGTAGTCCTGGACTGCTGGCGAGCCGGAACCGCGAGCCGGCGGCGACGGCCCATCCGTTCCCGAGCAGTGATGTGACGGCTGTGGTCTCGTCGCGTACGGGAACCCAGACGTTGACGCCTGAGCGGCCGTGGGCGGGTACGCCGCGCTCGCTGAGCGCGGCCAATAGCGCGGTCCGAAGCTTGGTGTATTCGCGTTCGGCGTTGCGCACGAGTGTCTGCGCGGGCTGGCTCTGCCACAGGACGGCGACGGCCTCTTGGACGGCGTGGCTGACCCAGCCCGGCCCGAGGCGCTGGCGGGCACGTAGGCGGTCGATCGTCGTGGCGTCGCCGGCGAGCACCGCCAGGCGCAGGTCGGGCCCCCAGGCCTTGGAGACCGAGCGGACGTGAGCCCAGGATCCGGTGGCGTCTGCGAGCGGGGCGAGAGCGACGCCGGCGATCCCGGCGGCGTGGTCGTCCTCGATCAGCAGCACGTCCCGGTGGCGCGACAGGACGCGGCGCAGAGCGCCGGCCCGAGCGAGCGAGATGGCCGCGCCGGTGGGCACCTGGGCGCGCGATGTCACGATCACCGCCCGCGCCCCCCGGGCCAGCGCTGCTTCCAGGCGATCCGCTCGGATTCCGTTATCGTCAAGCTCGACCGGCTCGACCACCAGTCCCAGCGCGGCGAGCAGGTCGACGAGGTTAGCCCACGCCGGGTCCTCGATCGCGACCCGGTCGCCGGGCCGCAGGTGCACCTGCAGAACTCGCTCCACCGCGTCCAGGGTGCTGTGCGCCACGGCCAGGTGCTGTGCCGGAACACCGTCAGCGCCAAGCGTCGCTCGGGCGCCGGCCGCGAGCGCGGCGGCGATGTCGTCGTCGCCGTACCCACGGCCAGCGGCGGCGGTCGCTCCGAGGCGTAGCGGCTCGGCCAGCCGGGGGAGCAGTGAAGCGGCGGGACGACCGTCGGCGAGGTCGTGCACGCCGGCGGGGATCTCGAGCGGCGTGCGGTCAAGCGGGACGGTGGCCGGCCGCGAGCGTACCCGCGTGCCGCGTCGTCCAGCGGTCTGCACAACCCCCCGTTCGCGCAGCATCCGGTACGCGGCGGCCACCGTGTTGGGGTTCACCCCGAGCTCGGCGGCCAGCCGGCGGATCGGCTCGACCATCGCGCCCGGCGCGAGCACGCCAGCGGCGACCGCCTGCTCCACGCTGGCGGCGATCTCCCTGGCGGTCGACCCACGCGAAGCGTAATGTACTGGCATGAACCACATTATGCACTAGTACAGACTGGAGACTCGATGGACGCCACTGCATACCCCGCCACCGCACAGACCACACCCACCCGGCACGCCGAGCGGGCGCGTTATGACCGCCAGACCGTGCACGCGGTGCTCGACGAGGCCCTGGTCTGCCATCTCGGCTACGTCCGCAACGGCTGGCCGGTGTTGATCCCCACGATCCACGCCCGGATCGGCGAGCGGCTCTACCTGCACGGTTCAAAGGGCGCGGCGGTCCCCCGCGCGGCGGCCGACAGCGGAATCGCGGTGTGCGTCGCCGCCACCGTGATCGACGGGCTGGTGCTGGCCCGCTCGGCGTTTCAGCACTCGATGAACTACCGCAGCGTCGTCCTGCACGGCACCGCTCGCGCCGTCGAGGACGACGACGAGCGCTCGCGCGCCCTCGACGCGGTGGTCAATCACGTCTGGCCGGGCCGGTCTGAAGCCTGCCGGGCGCCGAGCGCCAAGGAGCTGCGAGCGACCAGTGTGCTGGCGATCGACCTGCTCGAGGTCTCAGCGAAGTGCCGGGCCGGCGATCCGGTCGATAAGCCCGAAGACCTCAACGGGCCCTGGTGGGCCGGCGTGGTACCGGTGCGCGACGCCTACGGCGATCCCCAGCCGGCCGCCAACCTGGCCCCGGGCCGCCCAGCGCCCGACGCCCGAACCGCCGGGACAGGGTCGTGAGCGGTCCGCTGTTTGACCTGGACGAGCTCGCCGCCGCCGGTCAGACGATTACGCGTGCGATGGCGCCGACGCCGCAGCTCTGCTGGCCGCTGCTGTGCGAGACCGTTGGCACCGAGGTCTGGGTCAAGCACGAGAACCACACGCCGACCGGCGCTTTCAAGGTGCGCGGTGGACTGGTGCACCTCGACCGGCTCGCGCGCGAGGCCGACCCACCGGCCGGCGTGGTCAGCGCCACCCGCGGCAACCACGGACAGAGCCTGGCCTATGCGGCACGGGCGACAGGCACCCGAGCCGTCGTCGTGGTCCCCGAAGGAAACAACCCGGAGAAGGACGCGGCCATGCGCGCGTTCGGCGCCGAGGTCGTGGTCGCAGGCCGCGACTTCGACGAGGCCCGCGAGCACGCCACCACCCTGGCCCGCGAACGCGGACTGTGGATGGTCCCGCCGTTTCACCCCGATCTCGTGCTCGGCGTAGCGACATACGCCTTCGAGCTGCTGACCACGGTCGCTAACCTGGACGCCGTCTACGTCCCCATCGGGATGGGGTCCGGCATCGTCGGACTGATCACCGTCCGCGACCTGCTCGGCCTACAGACCGAGATCATCGGCGTCGTCGCCGAGGGCGCAGACGCCTACGCCCGCTCCTTCGCCGCCGGGCACGTCAAGACAACCCTCCGTGCAGCAACGTTCGTCGACGGCGTGGCCTGCCGGCAGCCAAACCCCGATGCGTTTGCCCGCATCGCCCGCGGCGCCACCCGCGTACTCACCGTGCCCGACGCCGAAACCGCCGACGCCATGCGCCTGATGCTGCGCGCCACCCACAACCTCACCGAACCAGCCGGAGCGATCAGCCTCGCCGCGCTGATGCGCGAGCGCGAACTACAGCACGGACGCCGAGTCGCCGTCATCCTCACCGGCGCCAACGTCGACGCGCCAACGCTCGCGACAGTGCTGGCGGGCCGCACTCCCACCGCCTGACCAACCGGCAAGAGCATACCGACGCCGCTGCCCAGCCAGTAGAGCTCGACGACCACCCGCAACGGCTCATACGGTCCCCGCAAGCGGATCGGTCAGCGGGCACGTCAGCCTGACGGGCGGCATCGCGTGTGCGTCAACATCGGGCACGTGATCGAGCCCCTGCCTTCTGCGCCGAGCGCCTGCCCGGGCTGCGCGGCGCTCTTGCCCGCAGAGGAGGGGGCGACGCACTCGTACATGCGGTGCTCGCCGGCGTGTTGGAGGCGATTTGGGGAGATCCTGGCGCGCGAGTTCGGCGACCCCAGCTACTTCGCCGTGCATCAGATCACCGTCGACACCTACGCAGTGCAGCATCCAGGCATCGCGGAGCGGCGTGCGATCCAGTCAGTCGGGCTTCACCTGGTGACCCTCTGCCTGGTCCTGGAGGACGGGGCTGATCCATGCGAGGGTCCGCAGCTGCACAAGCGGATGGTGCAAAGCCCGCCGTTCGAGTGGCTCGACCCACCGCCGATGGGCGACCGCCTGAAGGTAGTCGACGTCTTGCCGGCGCGCAATCCCGCCGAGCATGGACGGCTCGTGTACGCCTGGGCCCGAGACGTCTGGGAAGCCTGGACGACTCACCATGACACCGTACGCGGCTGGGTTCGTCAGAGGCTCTCGTGAGGTCCGTGTGCGACGACGATCGAGAACCCCGTCTTCAGCGGCGGCAGAACGCAAGCGGATCCCTAACCGGACTGACGCCTGGAGGTCATCCCCAACGTCTGGGAACCGCCCGCCAGTGCAGTGCGGCTGCGGACTGTCGGCTTTAGGGGTTCCAGGCGGCCGCGTTCTCTGGTGCGCGTTCATGGTTTGGTGGGCATTGCGTCTGGCGTGGACTGTGTCTGCGCCCAGATGGCCCATTCGCCGAGGGCTTGGTTGAGTCGGGCGCCGGCTTCGGCGGCGATGCGAAGCGATTGTGTCTGGGGGCTGTGCCCGTAGTCGCCTCGGTCTTTCGCCTGGGCGATGTCGCGGTAGGTCGCGGCAAGCGTCTCGTAGTAGACCGCCTCGCTCTGCAGGTGGTCGGCGAGTTGCTCGGGCGTCATAAGCCAGAAGAACACCGATCGCAGCAGCGCCTCGAGGCGTAGGGTGTGATCGACCTCGCCCGACGTCAGCCAGTGCCGCACTGCGGCCAGGCCGGCGTCAGTGATTCGGTAGGCCTTGCGGCGGCGGGGACCTTCGGAGTCCACTTCGATGAGCCGCTCTTGCTCGAGCTTGCGCAGTTCACCGTAGATCTGGGGGTGGCCCGCGGGCCAGACCGAGCCGAGGACTTCGTCGAAGCGGTGACTGAGATCCCAGCCACTCGCGGGTTGCTCGGCGAGAAGGCCGAGCAATGCGTGCCTCAGGGACACCGAGCCTCGCTTGCGAAGCGCAGAGCACGTGTGCCCCTTGACATGTTGACGTAGTCATGTAGGGTCCGGGCCATATGTTGATCCTAACATGTCGCCTACAACGTCGGGAGGTCTGCGATGTCTGAGCAGCCGAAGGGAAACGTGTTCATCACCGGCGCGGCGGCAGGTATTGGCGCGGCGACCGCTCGCCTGCTGGCCGAGCAGGGCTATCTCGTGTTCGCCGGGATCCATGACGATCCCGGGGCGCTCGCCGCTCTCCCTCGCGTGCGCACCTTGCCAATCGACGTCACCGACCCCAGCAGCGTCGTGGCCGCGGCCGAACAGGTCGGCCGCGAGGTCGGTGATGAGGGCCTGCTTGCGCTGGTTAACAACGCCGGAGTGATCGTTCAGGGCCCGCTCGAGCTCGTTCCGCCGCAGGAGCTGCGCCACCAGTTCGAGGTCAACACGCTCGGACCGGCCCACGTCACACAGGCCTTCCTGCCGATGCTCCGAACCGGCCGCGGGCGGATCGTCAACATCAGCGCACCCACCGCTCGCGTGCCGGTGCCGTTCATGGCACCGATCTCGGCCAGCAAGGCCGCGCTGGCGTCGCTGTCTGACGCGCTGCGCGTTGAGCTGGCCGCGTGGAAAATCCCGGTGGTGGTGATCGAGCCGGGCGGGACCGCGACCAGCATCTTCGCCAAGGCCGACGCGGCCGCGCAGGCCGCACTGGCCGCCGCCGAGCCCGGGCAGGTGGCGCTGTACCGCAATCACCTAACCGCGGTCGCCAGCGCCGCGGCCAAGCAGAAACCCGGACCGGTCGACACCGTCGCCAGAGTCGTCGTCAAGGCCATCCAGGCGCGCCGCCCGAAGAGGCGCTACGCCGCCGGACCCAGCGCTCGTCTCCTCGGGGCGCTATCGCACCTGCCTGCTCCCCTGCGCGACCGGCTGGTCACCAGCGTATTCGGACTCGCGAACATCCAGCCCGGCGCATGAGCGACCTGACCGTACTCATCACTGGCGGCACGAGCGGCGTGGGCAAGGCAACCGCCGGCCAGCTCGCTGACAGCGGACACCGGGTCCTGGCGATCGGTCGCAATCGCGACAAGGCCCGCCTAGTCGACGTTGACCTCAGACAGGCCGGCGGTGCCGCGCACGCCGTCGACATCGCGGCGCGACCCGGCTGGGACGCCGCGACCGAGTGGGTATCGCAGCACACCGACCACCTCGACGTACTCATCCACGCGGCCGGCGTCATGCTGCCCGACCGCCAGACGACTACCGATGGAATCGAGCTGAACTTCGCCATCCACCACCTGGCCCCATTCGCACTGACGAGCAGGCTGCTGCCCGTCCTGCGACGCGGCGCCGTAGCCCACGGACCCGACCACGCCTCGCTTCCTCGAGTCGTCAACGTAAACAGCGCCGGGCACCAAGCCAGCCTGGCCGGACACATCAACCCCCTCCTCGACTTCGACGACCTTCAGTCGGCCAAAGGCTACGACCCGTTCCTCGCCTACAGCCGGTCAAAGCTGGCGAACCTGCTCTTCACCTACGAACTCGTCCGTCGCTACGGCGACGAACTAGCCATCGCCGCCCTGCACCCCGGCGTCGTGAGAACCGACATCGGCCGACACTTCCCCCGCATCCGCGTCGCCGCCGCCCAGGCCTTCGCGATCAGCCCCAGACGATCAGCCCGCAGCGTCCTAAGCCTCGCCACCCAACCCCTCCCGCACAACGGGCAGTACTTCGACCAAAGCACACCCGCGCGCTCATCTCCACCCTCCCATGATCCCGCCACCGCCGCGCGCCTCTGGGCAATCACCGAAGAACTCTGTGGGCCATTCCAACCGCACAACCACCGACGCCACTCAACTCTGCCATAGCGCCGACGCCTACCAGCTTCTGACGAGCCTCGAGAGCTGACGCTCCGGCTCGTCTGGTGACCGCGCCGTCAGGCAAACGCAGGAGTCCGGCCGATGTCGCCGTCCGGTCCGGCCGGACAACAGGCAGTAAACAAGCAACGCACTCGTCGCCGTGCGGCCCAGTCCCGACGCAGTAGCGGCCCGGCCATACGCTCGGCAGCCAAAAGCCCCGAGCGTCGGACCTGTCGGAGGCGTTCGTTCAAGGATCGTCGAACGGACGCTTGCTGTGGGGGTTAGGCGGCTCGGATCGCGGTCCACGCCTTGTTGGCGGCGGCTGGGGAAGGGGATTAGCCTTGGATTAGCCTGGGGTCAGCAGCCGGCCTGGATCCCCGTGCATCAGGGCCAGAGCAGCGACCGCGTCCAGTGTTCTTTAGCGAGGGCGTAGCGGAGGCGGATGTGGCGGCGATCGCGGTCTGCCTGCCAGAACTCGACCTCGTCTGGCTCGAGCTGGTAGAGCACCCAATGGTCGGGCACGAGGCTGGGTTCGCCGAGCAGCCGGATGCGAGCCTCGGTGAGCATGGCGTCGAGATCGGCGCGGTCAGGAAGCATTTCGCTTTGACGGCCGGTGAGCGATTCAACGCGTGACTCCAGCGGGCGAGCGAGGAAGTCTCGGGCCGCATCGGCCGGGCCGCCATCGAACACACGCCCTGCTAGTCGCACTTGTCGCCCAAGTTGTGGCCAATAGAAGCTCGCGGCGGCCCACGGCGTCGCGCTGAGCTGGCGCCCTTTCCGACTCCCCCGGCTTGAGGCGAACTGCAGCCGTCCGCCCGATAGGCCCTTGAGGATCAGGACGCGCGAACTGGGGCGCCGATCGGCGTCGACGGTGCTGAGCGTCATCGCATGAGGCTCCCGGACATCGGCATCGATCGCGTCGATCAGCCACGTACGGAAAAGGTCAATCGGCTGGTCGGGGGCGCTATCGGTGTCAAAGCCCGGCAGCTCGCAGTCGAACACGCGAAGGCTCCGGAGCCGATCTCGCAGCTCCTCCTCGGCCGTGGCGGATTGCTCGCCTTCGGTGTAGGTGGCGGTTGGCTTCGGGTGGTGGTGCATTGATCTCCGGTTCGGCTCGGTCGCGGTTGAACGTGTGCCTGGCCGCCTGAGCAGCGAACGGCAGCAGCTGGCATACCGAATGGTTCCTATGTTACATTGACTCCGCTATGTCAGCCGCTGATAGTGGCTCCGGCCAGCGCCGTTCGAGGCAGGAGGAGCGAAAGGCGCAGACCCGGGCCGAGCTGGTCGCCGCGGCTAGGACGGTGTTTGCTCGCCGCGGCTTTCACGGTTCCTCGCTCGAGCAGATCGCGCGCGAGGCTGGCTATTCGACCGGGGCGATCTACTGGCACTTCTCGGGCAAGGATGACCTGTTTCTGGCGGTGTTCGAGGACTACGCCACCACTCGGGTGCGCGAATGGGAGGACATCCACGAGCATGCCGAGGGCGATCTGCCGCGGCGCGCGAGGGCGTACGCGGATCAGTGGATGGAGCGGCTGCGACGCGACCCCGAGTTCATGGTGCTGACGCTCGAGTTCCTGGTCCACGCGTGGCGTAACCCGCCACTACGTGAGGCGTTTGGCGATCGAGCCGCTTTTGGTCGTCTCGCGCTGGCGCGCGTCCTCGAGCAGGACGCAAGCGCGCAAGGGGTTGTACTGCCGATGCCGGCCGAGGAGATCGCGGGCGTGTTGCGCGAGCTCGGCTCGGGACTCGCGCTAGCGAAGCTGGCGGACCCCGACGCGATCCCCGACCGGTCCTTCGGCGATTTCGTCGAGCTGTTCTTCACCCTCGTGCTCGAGTCCCGGGGGGACCGCCAGCCAGCGCCGACCAGCCCACAGGAGAGCGCCGGTCAGGACCGGCGCGAGGGCCGGAACAGAGACCAGCGGCGATGAGGGCACGCGCCGACGGACCCTTTGGAGGACTCCCAAGACGGGATCGGCGGCGGGCGATCTGGATGCTTGCCGCCATCGAGCTGGCTCAGCTCGGACCGCTGGGAGCGCTCGAGCGACGGATGAAACGCACCGGCGGACCGGGGATCATTCCGTTCGAGCTCGCCGGCAGCCCCGAGCGCGCACGGCGGATCATGGACACCTGGGGCAGCGACGGCTGCTCGGCGGCACGGCTGTCGCTGCTGCTGGACTGTCCCTTCCCGGCCACCTACGCGCCGTTGCACGCGCTCGCATGCACCGCGACAGCCGACGGGCTCGCAGGACTGGGTCACCGAACGCTCGCCGTTGCGGGAGGGCCGCTCGCGTGGGGCCAGCTCGCCGCAGCCGGCTTTGACTACGTCGAGAACACCGGGCTGTGGTTGATTCTCTCCGGCCGCGACGGCGCACTTCCGGCGCTCGCGCGGCGAGCGGCACTGACCAAGTTCGCGCTGATATCTGCTGGCTGGGCCTACATCCTGCTCGGCCTGGCTGGCGCCGCGCGGGACCGATCAAGCCCATGACATCCCAGCCGGCGTACGACGAGATCGGGCGGGGCTATAGCTGGGTTCGTCGTCCCGACCCGCGTCTGGCGCAAGCGATCTGGGGGGCGCTCGGGAACGC